>ERZ1046740.504-NODE-504-length-32430-cov-14.421313_pt1 | contig 32430 bp, 43 predicted proteins | sample MGYA00383093_ERZ1046740 | MGnify/ENA primary metagenome ERZ1046740 (study PRJEB29581, sample SAMEA5548363) | metagenome | biome: marine; feature: coastal; material: water | depth 25 m | study: Short-term variability in the microbial, nano- and picoplankton... | reverse complement strand
TACCAGCGTCGCTGAGAGTGAACTCCATCTCCATACCCAATGTATCCAAGTCCTGCACGTTGCCCGTGCCTGTCCAAGCGGTCATCCACTTCGGCCACCGATTGATAGTGGCTTCGTTAGGACGTACGCGGAACACCATGTCACCGTCGATGTTCACCGTAGTGATGGTGAAGTTATCGGCGTTGATGTCGTTTGGATTGATAGACATTGAGTTAGGATCACCAACCTGCATGCCTTTTGTGATACGGTCCATGATGGAGTTCGTATCGTGCGCGAACAGGACGCTCTTGCGCGACTCTTCTGGCAGTTGGTTCTTGAACGCATCTACGATTGCCAAAGACACAGCGTCGTTGATTACGGATACACCTTTAGCCTCTGGAAGACCAGCCATCTTGTATAGGGTGGTATTCGGCGGAGACACGATGAACTTACCGACAACCGCAGCACCATGACGGTTTGCTTGACCGATAGCGTACTTCATTGCTGTATCGGTATTCATGTTCGGAGTGAGCACCTTCTGCGTCTTGATCACCGTTTCCAAATACTTGCTTAGATCAGGGTCATTCCGCATAGCCTCTGCGTCAGCATCCTGCTGCTGGTGAGTGAGCAATGTGCCGAAGCGGCGTTGCACCCAGTTACCTGCTAGACCTGCATCACGGATGAAGCCTTCCACTGCATCGCCGACAACAGAGTGACCACCGTATTTGACTTCGGTGACATCTTCTGTTACGGCCGCAAGTGTGACAGGCGTTTCCAATACACGAGCAGCAGCACGAAGCGCTGGCTCTGTGTCCGCGTTCCCGCTGTCCAGTGCGACGGCGGTACGGAAGAATGCGAGAGCTTCAGGCTTACCTTCGAACATCTCGTTCATATACGCCTCAGTTGCATGATTGCCTTTGACCATCTCAAGGTAGTTGGCATAAGCGACGATAGCCTGTTCAGGCATTTCAGCACCGTCAGCCCACCCACGGATGTCGACCACTGCGCCAGCCATTTGGCTTGCGAGTTGTTCGTCAAACACCTGATTGTCGATGAGGGCAGCTGCGTATGCTTTAGTTGCAGCACCGATCTTATCCGCATCAGCGATTGAATCGTCAGACATGATCTCAGATAGGACTTTAGACTTGAGGATTTTTACACCCTCTCGCTGTATTTCGTCCGACTGATCACGCAGCGTCTTATTCCCGACAGCCGTTGCAGCAGCGTCAGTGATCTTCTGCTTTTCCTCTGCCTTCTTGAGCGCAGCCTTAACCTTGGCGTCCAGCTTGTCTTGTGCAGACTTGCGAGCAGTCATCAACTGTTCGATCTGAGTGCCTGTATCCTTTGGCTTCACGCCGCGCAGGAGACCTTCGTCTTGGACTTCCTGCAGGATGCTTTGAACCTCTTCAGCAGTCGTTGCCGCGAGCATGCGTTCTTCGATACCCATAAGATAGGCATTGCCAGAAGCATTGTGCCAGCCCATGTAGTCATCCTTGACCTTATCAGCAGCATCCTTCTCAGCCTTGGTCTTGGCTTCCTTGGCGAGTGTCGCCGCGTCCTTCGCAGCATCCTTGGCAGCTTGTTCAGCATCATCAATAGCATCCTGCTCAGCCTTAGCTGCGGCAGCTTCTTTGATGTCTACGTTCTCGACCAGTTCAGCGTTGATAGCGTTGAAGGCCCGACGCATCTCTACGTCAGTGCGGGGATGTTTCGCTTGGAACTCTTCCAGCATCTCGTAGAGAGTATCAGCGTCCAGCTTACCATCGTCGGCCTGTTGAATGATGTCAGCGAGACCACGCTCGTATGCGAGGGAGTAGTCGTCGAGTTCATCTTTCTTGTAGGCTTCATAGGCTCTCTGTACATTACGCGCTTCTGCGGGTGAGACACCGAGTTCGATCAGCGTAGCGCGACCACCGGATGTTTCGTACAAAGACGCATCACCGTTCTCAAGGCCGTCCAGCATAGCACCGAGGACTTCAGCACGGTGACGCTCAGGAGAAATTCCCGGATTTGTGAGCACACGTTGCTTCATGCTCGTACCTGCGCCCTCTGCACCCATTTTACGGCCAGCCCATGCGATCACTTGACCCACGGTCCAATCTTTCAGGTGTGGGTTCGATGCTATCTGACCAGCGTTTAGGGCAGCGGAGACATGAGCGCTAGGATCAGACGTCAGCAGACGAATAGCACCACCCGCGCCAGCGAAGTGCGCCAGATAGGCATTGGTGTCATTGATAGGCAGACCTGCGCGAGCCAGCACGGAGGCGTTCTCACGGGCGTAACCGACGGTCATCTCGCGTGAGAGTCTACCATTAGTCTTCATCGCAAGAAGTTCTACGCGTGTGTGTTTCGCCACCAAGTCTGGGCGGTTCTTCTGTAGCTGATCTAACCATGTGCTGTCGATGAATTGACCAGCGCCGCCAGCGGTAGACCGTTCGTTCTGTGCGTTGTTGTCGCCACCACTCTCAGCACCGACGATCTTGTTGACCACGCCGACAGCGAAGTCCTGATAGCCGACGTTGGTACGGGGGCCATAGGCAGTTGCCGCGTTGACGGTGTTGGTGTGCGTTGATTGCGTGTTCAGGCCGTAGCCGTACGCATTGGCTACGCCGTCTTCCACGAAGCCTTGATGTGAAATCTGTTGAGCCTGAGCCAGCTGCCCAGTTGCTTGTGCAAGGCCAGCGGCGAGTTGTTTCTGTGCATAGGCGTCACCGCCCATAGCTGCGATCAGACCTGCGCTCTTTTTAGCGAGGTGCTTCTGGTACGCTTCGGGTGTAGCTTCAGACCAATTAGTCTGGGCGTCCTTCACCTCGTTCTGGTGCCATTCCGAAAGCATGTTGCCGACTTCGATGCTGACCATACCAGCCATCTCTTGTCGTGATCCACCACGGTCCCGAATGTCCTGTTCAGTCTCGCCTGACATTGCAGACATCTGACCCTGTAGGAACTCTTCGTTCTCGCGCTTCTGTTTCAAGGCAGCACCGCCAGCAAGAAGTATCTCGTTGCCGTCGGTTATGCTGCGTGTTGCGGTTGTGTCCACGGAGCCTTGGCCCGTGCGGATACCGCTGAGACCAACACGGTTTTTAGGCTCGTTGCCGAGGGCGCTGACCTTTAGCGGGTTCTCGCTTGCTCGTGTTCTTGTACCTGATGCCATGTTGGCCTCCATAGGTTAAAGTAAATTGAACCACGCCCCTGACTTGGAGGTGGTCTCTTGAGTGCCGTCGATACCGCCACTTCCGGTGTCGTCAGCCTGTGCTTTGTAGTGCGACCCAGCTAGGCCAAGCGCCAGCCCAAGGAAACTCGGACCAGACAACATACCTTGTTGCCCAAGAGCGGCGTTCACATCGTTCTGGTACTTCTTCTCTTGGATACTAGAGAGTTCGCTTTCTGCACGGCGTTGGTTGCCGTCGATGCGTTCTGCTGCACTTCGAGAGATTTGGAAGCTGGTTGCGTTGACGCTGCCACCACTCACACCAGCGAAGGCCGCGTTAGCTTTAGCAGCTGCTCGCGCTTCGTTACGTGATCGTTGTATTTTCATACGGGCCGACATTGTCTCTTCTCGTACCTGAGCCTCGTGCTGGGACAGGATACCCGCGTTGCGAGCACCTGTGATCCGAGCATTCCGGTTCTGGGCGGCACGTACCTTATTCGCTGCTTTGGTTTCAAAGTAGCTTGAGATGAAGCCGCCGACAGATTTGGTTCCGCCTGCGTCCATCATGGCTTGCCAATCCATGTAGTTATCCTCCGGTGTTGACACGAGTAGAGCGTCCGCGTAGCGAACCAGCCCACTCAATTTCAGTTATGTTCATTGGCGTATAGAAGTCACATTCGATACGCATCCACGAGGTGGCGGCGTTCTCTTCGAAGGTAAACTCAACACGAGCGTCGTCGACAGGAGGCCCACCCAATATGAAATCAGGGTCGTCCCATGTACGGCCTTCCCAATACAGCGTCCAATAGTCTTCAGGGTCTTCGAACGAAGTTTCCCGAATAGCACGGAAGGGTCCAGTGCCTATTGTTTGTAGAAGGAAGCGAGCGACAGACAAGTCACTCACGGCTCGCGCTACACCGCTCCTGTCTTTGATGACAGGCATGGTGGGAACGAACACAGTCAAGTAGGGGATGCCAGTGACAATGTCACCGACGCCACCAGACACCGTGTAAGGCGTTAGGCCCGTTACACCGTCAGGCGTACCAGCAGTTAGCGTTGCCGCTAGGCTCGTGTTATCACCTGATGTGAACACTGCTTCATAGGTCGGCCCTGTGGGCAGATCAATGCTTGCAGAAGAGTGTGCTTGCTGTCGGTCCAGATGGACTTCAAAGTCAAGCTCTCCCGATGCAGGGCGTGTGAGGTCGATCTTCGCAACGTACGCTTTGTGCAGCGCAGATGTATGCGTGTCTTCGAAGACGCCATAGATGAACTCGTCATCTGCGTAGGCATGCACCAAACGGTCCTCGAACTTCCACTTAGACCACGCTGCTTGAACGCGGGTGTTGTCTTGCCACAGGTACTCGTACACATAGACCGCCGTTGCGGCTGTGGTGCTGTCCCATGCGAGCAGGGTTTGATAACCCTCCATACTAACGAGGCTGTCGACATGCGGGTCAATGTACTTCGGAACGTGGTTAGACAGGGAGCGTCGAGCGTGGGCGTCGTCTTGTCCAAGCAGATACATTTCACTGATCTCCGAGTTCGCTCCGACAGTAGCCGAGTAGAACACAACGTTACCAGAACCGACAGGGCGAGCCAGTGTACCCGCTGCGAACTCCGCAGTGAGTGGCATAGCTGCCGTGGACGGTGTGATCTTGCTACGGCCCGACAGCGTGTATTGCGCGTCGTTGGTTGCGAAGATGACAAGGTCTCTGTTCGACAACACAGCGTGCGTCATCAGGTTCTTATTGTCCGTCGAGGATGGAGTGATGTGGATCGGGTCTGTGTCCAGCAGGGTCGTTGCCGACTGTAGGAAGAAGTTCGTATGCTCACCGACTTCAGAGAGTGATGCAGATTGACCGTGTAGAAACACGAACCGCTCTTGGAACTCCACGAGGTCTTTGATCGGCTCACCGATGAACTTCGGGACAGGGTTGCTGTCTTCGTCACCAGCTGAGCGGTCTTCCCAAGCAATCTCTGCCAGAGCGTACACGCCTGCCGTGAGAGTGATCTCATGTGGCATTGTCGCGCCGTCCAGTTGGTTCTGGAGGAACGGGCTTGCTGTCTCTGTCCAGACACCGTCGATGTCTTCGAAGGCACCAGAAGCGCTTACACTGTCGGTCAGGAATTGTAGGTAATAATCATCAGCGATGCTGTTGTCATCACCGCGTACCTGAACCACTTGGTTCTTACGAGCACGGGTTGGTATCCACTCAAGGCGCTGCACCGTGTTGTTGATGCCTTGGATGAGCTTTGTGCCGGAGCCGTCGTTTACCGTGATCCGAGTGTTCTCGGTGTCGTCGTCTGCGAGGATCAGCATGTGATCGTTCTCAAGGGAGCCTGTGTACTGTGCATCAAACAACAGCAGGGCCGCAGCCTTGGTGATGCTGGAGCCGTTCTGTGAAATGCCTAGATCAGCACCATGCGCCACGGAGTGACCACCAATGTCCAGAGCACCAGCCAGTTGACTGATGATCCACTGCACTGTGATCTTATCTGTGTCAGTGTCGTCTGTTTTCATCCAGACCTTGAACTCACCGATGGTGTCGTCGAAGATCGTAAAGGAGAACTCAGTCGATGTAGCACCGCCGCGACAGAAGATAACCCAGCCGAGTTCGTCAGCTGCTTCGTTGTCGATGGTGTCCATAGCAGGTTCAATGGTTTTGTTCAGGACGTACAGTGTGCCGCCCACGTTTCGTACCACGAGGTCGGCGTTGGAGTTATCTGGAGTGTACGCTGCGTTTCCGAGAGTTGCTTCCAGATCACCTGTCGCCATGTCATGGATGGAGATTGTGTCGTAGCCGAGCGCACTTGTGTTTGCTCGCCAGTAGATCGGGTCTCCGTCTGGGTTGGAGACAATGCCACCTGTTGAGTTTCGCAGGGTGTCATAATCTTCGATCCCTTCGCATGGTCCGATGTAGTCTGTGTGTGGGCGACGCAGTAGGCCGCTCACTTCGTTGTTCGTGACGTTCTCTTGTGTCTCAGATTGACCAGCACGTCGAGCACGTTGTGGTTGCTGCGATACGCCCTGAATGAGCGATCCCAGTGATCCATCTACTTTAGACATATCAGCCTCCTAGATACAATGGGTTGGTTGACACGCCACCTCTGTGCGGTAGACCAGCCATGATGTAGGCATAGTCAGGGTTGTTGCGGAGGTTGGTGTCAGCTTGGTTGCGGCGTTCCCGTTCGAACTCCATCTTTGTTTCGCGGTGATCTTGTTCGGCAGCTTTCAGAGTGATCTGATCTGCTTCGCCATTCATCAGCATATGGAGCACGGCCTTAGCTCGCATGTAGTCCGAGACCGAGAAGGGTAGAAATTCATAATCCAGTTCGATGACCACATCAATGTCGATGCTGTTTTCATCAATCGCGTACGTGTGGTTCTCTGGATCGTACAGGCGACGGCCACGGCGCACGTATGGAAGTTCACGTACAGATGTGTCGCATTTAAGGGTTGTCTGTGGGACGATGAACTCACCGTCTGTGTTCGGGATGAGTGTCAGACCGTAGTCGGTGTTGAACCAATGACCACGGTTTTGAATGGCTTTGTTCACACGATCAAGGATCGGTTGTGCTTTGAGTAGGGACGGGTGTCGACCCACTGTCGAGGTAACGCCGCTAGAGCCTACAGCCGCAAGCATGGCATTGATGATTTCGAGTTCTGTCATGGTATAAAGCTCCAAGGGGGTTAAAACGAAAAAAGGCCCCCTACATGCGTGAGCACATAGAGGGCCTGACTGCTTAAAGCAGGATTTTCAGCTTACGAAGCTGGGTAGAAGATTGCGCCAGATACGTCTGAGCGATCAACATTGGCACCGAAAGCCATCCAGCTATCAATGAACCAAGTCTTCTCTTCGTCGTTGAACCAAATCTTCGACTGCATTGGAATGCTTTCGCCAACCAATACCGACTTAGGGTGCAACAGGAGACCAGCACAACGAGCTTCTGCAGCAGTTGTGTTGAAGTCCGAGCCAAGCTCGTGCGATGCTTCGACAGCCGCAGGGATGCGAGCGGTCTTAACAATCGGAACACCAAGCAAAGTCTTGACAACGCCATCAGCGAAGTCACCGTTGTTGGTGGACAGGTCTTTGTCCAACAGCGAAGCAGCCATATCATTCAAGATAGCCGAATACTGTGCAGGACGAACAAAGATGACGTGCTCATCTGTGTCGATGTCTTCTTCTTCCATAGCAACGATCATTGCTTCGAAGCCAGCGTAGACGTCTGCGCCGTCAGTCGCGTCAGCCAGTGCGGCCAAGTTGTACTGTTTACCAGCACCGAAGGCACCGTTATACGAAGACGCACCAGATGCAGTAGGAGCAGGAGTGCCGGGAACCAGCCCGTCGTTAGTGCCGGGAACTGAGCCAACCAAGGTCAGGTCGTCTTGAGCAGCGTTGCGGCCCATGATCAGAACAGATTCATCGAATTTCTTCGCAAGTTCTTTACCGTGGTCTTTGCCCAACTCGGAGCGAGAGTCGAAGTCAGTTTGGATTTCGTTCAACATTGGACGCTCGTTGCGAGCCAACAGAATTACGTTTACCGAAACTGCAACAGTACCGAAGTTAGTCTTGATTGGATCAGGACGAACACCATCGGTCAGTGTTTGCAGAGTTGTACGGCCTACGCGGCGTTTGATCATGGTGTCTGTACCGATGATCGAATGCACGGGGTAGAAGCCTTTCATAATCGACTTCTTGGCGAATTGGCTGTCAACTGCGCCGCGATAGTCGTCGATCATGTCCTCAAAGGAGGTATGGAGGGATTGGTCTGTTAGTGCCATTGAGTTTTCCTTTCAAGGAAAATGGAGGTGGGTTGTGATGAGTTTGTGTGGGCGGCTTGAGTATCTAGCTCAGTGCCGCCCGTGAATAGCGCTATCTATCCTGTAGTAGTGTCACAGGTGCTTAGCGCGATGCGTCGCGTTGACGTTTGATCTTCGCCATTCCAGCATTGTACTCAGCGTGAGTTACCTTGCCCAGTTGACGTTGACGAGACAAAGCCTCTTTCGCCTGATACGATTGTGACGCAGACAGTGGTTCCAGTTTAACCTTCGCAGGAGCGTTTCCTTCGATGGTCTTCGCCTTGCCAACCGTCGAGTTCGTTGCATCTGAATTATACAGACGTTGGAACTCGGCGGCACCCAGCTTACGCGAGGTGGCATTGCCGTTCAACATACCAGTGATGTCTTCGATTTGTGCTTTGACTTCGGGGTCCGCTTTCGCAGCCTTCTTAGCCCATGCAGTCATCTTAGACCAGTTACCTGCTCCGCCGACACTTTCCTGCACTTGCCGTGCAGCTTCCAGCGCTTCAGCACCAGCGTCCGCTGACCACTTGGTGACACCAGCCATGACGAGCATAGCCTTGTCTTCGCCCAGCACTTTCGTAAGGGCTTCCATATCAACGTCGTCTGTGTTGCCAGAGCTAATGGCCGCACCGAAGTGTTTCGACACGTCATCACCTGACATGCCAGAAGCTTTCATAAGACCGAGAGCAGCTTTCAGATTTGGATCGTTGGATGTCGGGAACTCACGGTTCTCGGCTTCCACTTTCTTCTCTTCTACTTTCTCTTCTGCGACTTCCTCGGCAGCAGCTTCACCCAGCACTTCTTCAGCTGTGGGTTCTTCTTTTGCTTTGAATGCAGCAGCTTCGGCAGCAAGTTCTTCGACGGACTGCGAACCCTTTGGGGTATCGGTCTTCTCTTTACCTGATGCCTGACGGGCAGCGTTCTCATCGTCGGTCACGGAGGCGTCTGTTGAGCCTGCGTTGACTTCAGCGGCGAGTGCCACCATCTCTTCTTGTGATAGTCCTTCGAGTGCGTTTGCCATTACTTCTTTTTCCTTTTAAACGAGGTAGCCATCTTCGGGGCTTTTGGTTTCTTAGGCGACTTGCTTGCAGCACGGTTGGGTCCGTGGTTATAGGTGGTAGCGGACTGATACTGGTTTATCTTGCTGGTTTTGCTAGGGCCGCTGTAGTTCGTTTCGAACTTGCGGCTAATCTGATCTTCGGTCCCGCCTGTGCGTCCGTCAGTCCGTGACATATTTTTACGCTTCTTGTCACCCGCTTTACGTTTCTTGTCGTTAGCGGCGAACTTCTTACGTCGCGCGGTGGAGTTCTTGCTTTCTTGCCGTGGTGCCATCACATGGCTCCTTTCATCATTGCTTCTTCTTGACGGCCAGCTTGTTCCTGCGCCATCATCTGTTGTTGTTGTTGAGCTTCGGCTTCACGCTTCTGCTTGATCTCGCCGTCTGTCATCACGAAGGCTCCATGATCCACACCGCGCTGGATGGCGGTATAGTCTGCGAACTTCTCTGGTTTCAGAATTGCACGAACATCTTCAGGTACAGCGTTCAGCAGCGACAGGTCTTCGACCCAGACACGGACAGCTTGCATTTCGCCTTGGCGGCTCAGGCTGTTCATCCCTGTTACGATCTGTGTGTCGATGTCCTTGCTGATAGGTCCACCTGAGACTGCTTTAACGCTCTCGTTAGCAGCTTTCTGCTGCCAATCAGAACTGAAGCGAGAATAGACACCGCCGTGGGCGATCTCCAACTCAGCAGCACTCTCACGGATTTCTTCAGCTGTGACACGCTCTGCTTGGCGGGTGGTTCCCGATCCATACAAGAACGCAGCACTGATCTGACGCTTGTGGCCTTCCATGATCTGATCCAACGCAAGGATGTCCTGCGTGTTGACGAGGCTCTCAGTTGAGATGCCATCGGCACGACCAGAGACATACGACGCACTGTCAGCGCGGTTCAGTTCCTCTACGTCGATACCTGATTGTGGATCAACAAGGATTTTCTGAGATGCGATACGAGCAGTCAGCTGAGCCATTGTGCGAGAGACTGCGTCGATCATATGGAATGATCCAGCGAAGTCTTCGACCAGACCGCGACCATAGTTCTCGTTGCGGTGCAGGTTCCAGCTGAGATGCGTATGAGGCATATCTTCCTTGGTTACGAGGACTTCCTCGTCGTGCAGCAAGTCGACTTCATCTGTCGCCTGTGTGATCGCATATCGGCCATCCATCTGCAACTCGTACTTGGTGTATATGCTGACGTTGGTAGTCGGCAGGTACGTAGTCTTGTTGGTGGATGCGCGGAGCTTCTCTTGGATGTCGTGGGAGAACGCACCGAATGCTTTAGCGTCGACGACGATTAGGATCATGTCCTGACCTTCGTTATCCTTAAGACATACGTAGTCTTTCATATTGTAGACCGAAGGAGTACGACCGTCGTTGGGGTTCTTGATGACACCGTCGCCAGTGATGACGATGAGCTTAGCCATCTCAACAGCCGCAGTGCGGTAGCTGATCTTCTCAAGGTAGGCAACGGCCTTCTTCTCCATGCGGGTGGCCTTGGTACGGAAGCCGTTAAGCAGCGCCGTAGCCTGTGCCTGACCGTCTGGATCAGCGTCGTTGTCCTGTGCGTCTTCGATCTCGGTTGCCGTCTTGCTATCTGAAGCAGGCGACAAGCGGAAGAAGGGGCGGTTGGGACTGAACATGGTTGACACCAGCTTGTTAGCGAAGTGATTAGCCACAGCTGAGCCGTGGCTGTCCAACATGCCCACGCCTTGGGAGTTGTCGTCGTTGTCGTCCCGTGGGAAGATCGACGGGATCGTGTAATACGCATACATCTCGCTTGACCGGATGCGGTACGTCCGCTCTCCGTCCATACGCTGGAACTGTTGTCGTATTGTTTCGTGTTCGATACCCTTCACAGGATTTCGATGCCGGAGCCTGAGCCAGCTGCTAGACCCGTAGAGCCTGTCTTAGCTTGTGAGGCAGTGGAGGGTGTGCGCTTCTTCTTCTGCGCGTTGGTTTGTGCCTGACTGCCGCCCAGCGCTATTTCTGCGCCAGTGTCTTCAACAGCGTCGCCAGCAACGGCAGGGGGTGGCGGGATTTTGGGAGTAGATGGTTTCGATGCAGCACCGCCGACGACGGAGCCAAGCAGGGAAACGAGGGTGAATGGATCACACATATGTGAGCACCTTTCTAAAAGATTGTGTTGTGGTGAAATTACGGTCTGCGTAGACCTTCGGAGTAGCGGCATAACCCAAGGATGAGCCTGCGCTTAATGAGTGGACACCTTCTAGTCGGGCATCCTCTTCCCAGCGAGCGACTAGCTGTTTAGCTATGCCGCAGGAACGTGATTCAGGAGAAACCCAAAGCATACGTTCAATCCAGATGTGGTTGTGTGTGTCCGGCTCAACCACTTTGTTGAAGAACAGGAAGCCAAGACCTTCGAATTGGACTTCGTGAGTGATAATGCGCCTGCCCATGATGGCGGGTAGGATCGTGTCCGTCCAGCTGACGACAACACCAGTGTCGAGTTCAGCAGCGGCGAACATTCTCCTGTACGCTTCGAGTTTCATCATTCGTGCCTCTCAAGTTTCAGCAACAGTGTACGGATTGCAGAGCGAGCACCAGCCTCAAAGATGATCTGGTTGTGGTCGCTGGCAGCTACGATGGGTGTGTCGTATGCTGCGCGGGTTTCTTCAATCGCTTGGAGCGTCCGAGCATTACTGATCGGCGCTGACTGTGCTATCGTCGGATACGTCATGTTGTGTAACCTTTTTAGGATTTGTGATTTGGTCGTACAGCCCGTGCTCTTGGAGCCATAGGGCTATACGAGGTGCAATAGGGATGCGATACTTCACAGCATCACGCGCTAACTTGATGCGCTGTACGTCAGTAAGGTCATCAAAGTGTGACATGATACTCTCCTGTAGGGGTTGGTTCTCTCTACAGTAGTGTCACGTCACCCGAAGAAGTACGGACTGTCCATAACTTCACGCACGTCGAAGTCTCCCATAGGTGGCGGGTCTTGTAGAACCACATCTGTACGTGCTTCCTGTTCAGCCTTGAATGCGCCCAGAGCGTCCTGCTCAAAGTACAACTCAACGAAGGCGTCGCGGATAGCGTAGTCCAGTGCGTCTGTGTCACAGGCATACGTGCCGAAGCTGTCGTGGATCATTGCGAACGCGGTGCCATCAGGCATGCGTACAATGGTCAGCTGCATGTGAGATGCGTCCTGTGAGTGGACGTAGTTCGGTGGGCCACCAGCGGATTGCTTACGGCTGTCAAGTTCGTCTGTGAACTCTCCGATCTGGATGCTCAGGTCTCCGCCCAGCTGTGTCCGTACTCGCTTCGTTTTGATCTTGTGGCGAGCTTGGTGGACGATAAAGCCTGTCGGCGTAGTCCATGTCATCGAATGACCTTCTTTAGCCATATGCGATGCAGACTTCTGGAGCCAATCCATTGCCTTCCGCGCAGAGATCACGACATCCCCGATAGCAGACCAGAGATGCTCTGTGCAGTATGTGGCGTCTGTCATGCGGGTGTTGACGGGGAACTCCGGTAGGTCTTCGTCGGACATCCAATCAAGTACGCTGTCAACGCAGGAGCGCTTTGTGCTTCCATAAGGTAGGGTCATCACTGGTTGCTTCGCCAGCTTACGCGGTAGTCCGGTGGCATAGGCCAGCCATGCAGTCTCACCGCCAGCAGCTTTGATCCGCTTGCCAGCAGCTTCCCCTACTTCCGAGTAAATATCCGCAACAACACGATCCACAGCGCGGCGCACGTTGGTAGCAGCAGCAGCAACAGGATCACGTAGGATAGCGGCGTAGTGTTGAAGGCCATTGCATGAACCGTCACGAGCAATGGCGATACGGTTAAGAGCAGCATCAGGCCCATTCCGATACGCATCAGCAAGTTCAAAGATCGCTGCCAGCGCACAGTATTGTTTGTCGGCGTCGACCCAGAGGCATTTAGCATCGCCGAGGGGGTCTTCTGCACACGCCAGAATTGCTTCACGACGTTCGTCTGTGTATTTCGCTCTATCATCAAATGATACCTTGTCATAGCCACAGAGGTTCGCGTAGTGGACTTTCATATGGTGGAAGCCACGCTCGCCCATCGGCTTACCCACGGCGAACTCCAGCATCCCTTTGCCCATATCCGGTCCTTGTGGACTGAACGCGGAGGTGATCGAATACATGCGGCTTCGGAAGTCGTACTGCTGCACAAAGAAGAACTTATCGTATTGGCTGTAGTCTTCGGCGATACGCATGATGCGGACAGCTTGGAAGTTCGAGGTTACTCGGTCCCGTTCCAAGGTATGAAGTCGTGACGCTTCCCGCTTCCAGACCGTGAACGCTTCGATCTGTTCTTCCGTAAAGAGTTCTTTCCCAAGTCCTTGAACTGGGGATGGTGGGATAGTGATCGGATCAGGGCTTCCCATCCCGATACGCAGTCCCTTCTTCCAGACTTCTTTGGCGACATCATGGACGCGCTTGTTAACTCGCCACGGCGTATTCTGCACTGCGTTGAGTGCGGCCATTGGGATAGACAGGTCTGTTGATTTGAGGAGGTCTGCATGGTGTTGATCCCTTGTCTTGACCATAGGCACCCGACGACGCACAGCTGGCGTGTAGTAGCCGCCTACGTCCAACGCTGTCCACGGATCAGGTTCGATCAGCGTGGGCATGAACTCAGGTGACAACAGTGACATATGGTCTTTGTGTTTTTCGATCCACTCCTTGGCTTCTTGTGTGAGGGAGATCACGTATTGTGTCTTCCTGCCCTTGCGGATTAGAGACTTCTTGATAAGCGGCGTTGCTGCGAGTACGCAGTCCAGCGCCAGCATTCCGACCTGCATTCGCGCAGTCGGACCCCAATCTTCCCAGACCACTTCCTTCTCGTTCATCTTGTGTGTCAGAACGCGGTGACGGTGACGGTAGCTGTTGGTGTTCTTGTTCTTGAAGTCCTTAATGATTGCGTTGTAGTATTCTTCGTGGTCCTCTTGGAAGGTCGAGAACTTCACTTCGTCTTCGATCATAACGCCGATGACTTTCGTCAGGGCGGGGATGGTTCGATCCGTGAACACGTCTTGGAAGACCGCTCGCATTGATAGCAGAGCAGCTTTGTCAGGGTCGATCATCCGTAGGAGTTTCCGATAGGCACCCAGCTTGACTGCGCGTCCTGTCGGAACGGTGGCCGCTGCGTCGATAGCCTCAATCAGATCAGGCATGAAGCTGCGGGTCATCTGCGTAGCGTAGGTGGTTTCGTGAGCACGTCCACCCTCTCTGGCAGACTGCTCGCTGTGACGGTACTTTGCCGCGCCACGAGCGATCATGTGCTTCTCTTTCTCAATCTGATCTTGGATCGTTGACATACTACATCCCCACTGTACGGATATGAATTACGTTACTCGCCTGCCCTACGACAGCAAGGGCTTTGAGCGGTCCAGAGTTATGCTCCATAAGCACTACGAGCGAACCGTCCTGTTCGTGCAACACGTACGTTGCGGCTTCTGTGTGTACTCTGATTTTCGCGGCCCCTTCGTATAGTTCGATGTCCTGCATTTCTCAGTCCTTTGTGATTTCCCGAACAATGTGTTGGGTGTACTTCATGCCGCACGTCTTGCACTTGAACGATTGCTCAGGTGCGAAGAGGCGCGGCGGTGTGATCGGGTGGTCGCAGCCGTTACATTTGAAGGTCACTGCTTCGCTGCTGCTCGCTTCTTACGTGCTGTCTCGTTACGCTTTAGGCGCTTCTCGTCGGCAGTCTTGTGCGTAGGATACATGAGACCGTAGTTGCATTCATCATGCACGTCCCAATATGCGAGTAGGCGGTTGATCCACCATACGACGTTGTACTTCCGCTTGGCACGGTTGGCTAGGTTGTACACCTTGCCTTCGATACCATTGCAGTTGCGGCACAACACGCCTCGGACTGACCCTGTCTTGTGGTCGTGATCCAGCACGGCGTCTTTGTTGGGCAGCGTCATCATACAGAGGGCGCAGCGATGACCCTGTGTCTGTAGGATGGCGTCGCGGACACCCTGCACTTCACGCTGTTTAAGTTTCCTCATCGGCCAGCCCCTCTTCGTACAGCGCCTTGGCCTGAGCCTTGAAGTCGTATGGTACGAGCTTCGTGATGAAGTTGTCGATTGCGAACTCGATCTGGTTCTTCTCGCGCAGCGGTGTGCTTTCTCGGAGCATCTTACGCAGCTTGCGACGCCCGAACGATCCGACGAATTGCAGCTGTACTGCATGACCGTCGCTGTGCGGGTAGCACAACATAGCCCCGTGCGGATATTCCAGCTTTACTTTTCCATTAGCCATTGGCGATTACCTCTTTCAACCATTTCTTTACGTCGTCGATGTCACCAGCGGTGCGCTGCATCCACAACATCTGAGCCTCACTTATGAAGACCTCGTTCCAAGGCACGGTGTCCTTGGTCTCCCAGTGCAGGAAGCCTTTGGTGTCGGCGTATTCTTTGTACGCTGCTTTCACGACCTGCATGGCTTCGTAGTCTGTCTTGCAATCTTCCAGCATGGCGGCAGCTGTTACGATACCGCAGCGAGGGATGCCTGTGATTGTGTCAGCACTGTCGCCCATGAGCATCTGCCACCAGAAGAACTTGGTGCCATAGCCACGCGGCTTGTGCGACTTGATCGTCTTGCCAGCAGCGTTGACGCGGACAGTGGTCTTGATCTTGATGAACCCGAAGCTATCGGTTGCTCCCTCAATCTCGCCTGTGTCGAAGTTGAAGTGCCACGTCGGTACGATCCGCAGGTCTTTGTCCCGTGAAGCAATCACGCAGAGGTGTTGGTTGCACTCGTTGAATGCTTTCCACGCAGCCTCGGCCATCCCGTCATCGGCTTCAGCCTTCATCCAAGGCTTGCCTGTTGTGTTGGGTAGGTTGGGATGCTCCATGTATCCGCGCACCGCCTCAAGGAAGCGGGGCTTCTCTTTGTTGTCACGGGCGGACTGATAACCCTTCTGGATTGCCACGTCGTAACGCCCTGCTTTGGTCGACCCACTTGGCGTCGTATGCAGGACTGCGAACTCTGCGGCACACGAGCGTCGCAGATCAGTGATCATTGTATTGGTAGCCAACACCATATCGTCGAAGGTGCGGTCTTCCCCTTCACGCTCGTATGAAGCGTGGTAAGCCAAGAAATCTGCGTCGATGTGGGCGACACGCCCTTTGACAACGTCAGGGTATTCCTTGTCTTCGGGCAGGAACACAAGGTTCCCGCCCAACTCGTTGATGTCTGCTACGTCAAGCATTACAGTCCTAACTCATCCATTTCATCAGATTTGTCCTCGGCCTTCTTGTCTTTCTTAGGCTTCTTGGCTTTCTTCTCCTTCTTCGGAGCCTCGTCCTCGACGTCCAGAACTTCTGGAGCTACGAACTCGGTGCCGTCAAGCATGGCTTGCAGCGCAGAGCCTTCGTAGTTGTTCGCAGAGATCGCCTGTTCTTGTACGCGGTTCTTCGAGACCTTGACCACAGCACCGCTGGCGTCTTTCTTCTCGTATTCGCCGTCGATGTAGAGTGAAGCCCAGTGCTCGACAACCGGTGTATCCCAGAGGAAGAACTCCAGCTTGCCGACAACAGCAGGAACCTTCATCGGAATAACCTCGCCAGTGTCTTCGCCATCTTCGTCCATGACAGCGTTGACTGCTGGAGACAGGTTAGGAACACCGTTGGTCTTCCAGACTTCCCAGACGCGAAGGTCTTTGTTGTCAGGTGAGGCTTCCGCTGCGGCAAGAGCCTCAGTCCGTGCCTTCTTATTCTGGAGCAACTTCCGGTTAGCTTCCCAATTCACCTTCAGCTTCCAAGCCTTCGTTCCGATCAGTTGGGCGAAGTGTGTGATTGTTGTATCACCTTCGCGCATGATTTCGAACAACTTACGCATTGTTGATTTCTCATGCGTAGACTTCTTGCACTCCATATACAGTCGGCGAGCACCAACTGCTTTACCAGCATCGTCCAACCGGATACCATCCTTAGACAATACTTCGAAAGTCATCCGAACGGTATCGACTTCGTTAGTTTCTTCAGACTGAAACTTCTTCTTGGTATGAACGCCTACCTCGGTGTATCCAACCAGCCGTACAGCGTGACCTTTAGCTGGGAGTAGTTCCCTCTTAAAATCTCCACCGCCTGTAGAGATACTCAGATCGTCCAACTCGGCTGTCTCTAGGAACAGGTCGAGGTCTTGTACATTAAGATTAGTCATATTATTTCCTTTTAGGATTTGATTAGCGCAATCATTGATTGGTATTACTTCCACCCTTCGGGAAGAAGCTCTTTTTGAAACGGATACCGATTATCATCGTTCTCCTATAGTAGTGTTACAAATGGCTCAACTCGTTCATATTAAGCCCTATCTCAGCATCGCAGGGGAACGGAACAGTGATGTTCATTCCGTGTCTTGCGTTGTACCGTTCAGGGATACTTTCCATGATGGCCTTGGCTTCTGGCGTAATCAGACGCGCCAGTTCCTCGGTCTTACAGTCGAACCATACGCAGTCATGCACCGTGTTGCACATGATGACATGCGGATCGTACATCCCGCCACCGAAGAAGTCCTCGGCGATCAGCCAGCGTATCAGCCAGCCTAACGCGCCTTGGACAACCTCACCGCCCGTCCCTTGGGTTGGGTAGTTAAGGATTTCCGGTTGGGCGAACTGATCCATGATCCCTCGGTCTTGGAGGAATTTAGGAGTGTCGTATGTTCGCCACGTATAGCGGGTGCCTGTTGGTGCTTGCCAGTAGCCCCGATGGTAGACGCCCCAGCTGCCATTGTCACGCTGCGCCCTGATAGGCTCCTTCGTGGCTTCGGCGGAAGCTGTGACCCGTGCATAGAACTCTGAGATCATGGGGTACATGACCTCTTCGCCAGCGATCAGTGCTTTAACATCTTCGACTGTCATCCCTGTGGAGTTGGCGATGGTTGGAGCACCAGCGCCGTACGCACGTTGGAAGGAGAAGATTTTAGCAGAGGTTCGTAACCGCGACCAGACACCGTGTTTCGGGTGGTCGCCGTCTTTACACCAGAGCAGTGCATCGTCGTAGGAGCAGCCTTCTTTCTGGGCTACGCGCTTACAGTGGAAGTCGATCTTGTTGTTCAAATCTTCGAGCAGTTGCTCGTCTTCCGTCAGTACGCCTTGGACAACAACCTCAAGCTGGCTGTAGTCAATCTCCACCATCCGACCAGCCTTGTAGGACCATCGGCTGTCGAACAGCTTCTTGACCTCGGACTTCCATGTCCCGTCTGACCGTTGGTCGCCTCTTGTGAGGTTCTGTAGGTTAGGGTCAGAGGATGACAGTCGTGTGGTGATCGTGCTCGTGTGGTTCAGCTTGTGGTGGATGATGCCATCGACAGGGTCGACGCAAGTCAGCATCCCCTTCAGCGTACCCTTCTTCTTATCTCGCACAACCAGATATGTTCCGATTTCCTTCGTTAGCGCCGCCTGTGCAGCCAGTGCCTTCAGGAACGGAACGTCTGTGCGGCATGCTAGAACGTCCATAACGTCTGAGCCTACCGAGTAGATGTGAACATTGTTACCGTCCGTCTGATCCCCCTTCCACCGCTTCTCTGGCGATGTGAAGCCCTTGAACTCAAACAGCTGGTCCGTGAGGCGTGTCTTGACCTCGCCCCAGCCCTTTACGTTCTTAAATCGAGGCATGCCCAGCTTAGCACCGGACTTGAAGGTGTCCTGTGGCTTACCGTGCATGGTGCAGATACCACTGTGGTGATCCTTGACGTGTCCATCTGGATCGTCAGGGTCGTAGGCCACCTTGTCGAACAGCGGCCACTTCTCTTCGGTCACGTAACGTGCGGCCTTGCCTGTGTTCTCGTCAAGGTACGGTAACGACTTCTGGTATTTCACATGCCCACCAAAGATCAGGCAGGACTTGTGGGTGTTGCTGTTCCAGTTGAACACCAGTTCTGGCGGCAACTCAGGAATGAATTTGGCAAGCTCTTTATCGGCGACAGCCAACGCTGCTTGCTTCTCTTTCAGGTACTTTCTGGCGAACACTCTGTCGACATGCAGCCCTGTGAACTCCATGAACGTCGTAGCGAGTAGGCTGTCCATCCTGTCCTCTATCATCTTGGTCATGCCCAGCTTCTCAGCTATCTTGATCTGTGCCAAGTACACTCGCTCTGTGTTCCCGATGTCGCCACCATTACGCTTCTCTTCCACCGTCCCTACGAGGTAGTCGATCAGGAGGTCTTCAGGGATGTCAGGCGTATTCACACCATCTTCCCAGAGCAGCTTCACAGCGTCGATCTTAGGCGTCCCACCGTACAAGATGGACACGTCGTTCAACGAGCACATCTGCCATTGTGGATGCTGAGCCTGTAGGAAATACTCTGCAAGCTGCGTACACCAGATTTTTCCGCCCCGTATCAGGAAGTCTTCCAATGATCTGTTGGTGCGGCATAGCTCCCAGAGAAGATCGAACTTGATGTTGTGGCCAACTATGACCGATGCATCAGGGTGGAACGGGAACTCGGTTTTCTTCGAGTGCTTCTTCTTTTTGAAGTAGCGCCAAGAGCAGTCCGTGTCTCCTTCCATTTTCCAACCCTCGGCAACCACCCAGTTCGATTTCACGAATGGGGAAGCCTTACGTTTGAACTTCTCGTCGGTGGTTGTTTCTAGGTCAAAAATTTGATACATTAGCCAAAGAACCTTTCTAGGTCTTGGATCAGCGATACGGTGTTGAAGCGCAGGCTGTCCAAATCGCCGTTGTTGTCGATAACGAAGTCTGCATCAGAAGGCATCAACTCGTTGCTTGGTTCAGGCGGTAGGTGATTACTGCGATCAACCCAGAGTACGTGATCGAAGTGGTGCGCTGCTGCGTCGAACTCGTCACGCTTACGCAGCCCAACGTACATGTTCGCAACTTCTAGGATTTCCGTGACCAGACGATCCTTCGGGTTGTTGTATTCAGAAATCAGGCGCTTCCAACCGAAGCGATGGTTGATGCGATCAGCATAGCAGGCGTCCGCATCCCGATAGAGCGGAAGTGTGTCTCCTGTTGCTGGCATGATTGCCCGATGCAGGCACCAACGGCTCGACGATTCGAACTCCATAGCGAACTCGTCCCGTATGATCTCGGCGACGGTGTCCTTACCGTGTCGCCCATCTCCGATGATTAGTAGTTTCAAATTTCTTTCCTCCATAGGAAGTGCGTGTAGAACAGATGCGATGCGCCGCACCCTAAGCTACCACCGAGGGCGGCGCAGAAGAATGTGGCGACGGGCGCTTCTGTTCGAGCAACGACATAGATAAATATAAACTGGGTGACGCTGATAAACCATGAGTTAAGCATAGCCAACACCCAACGATCATCACGAAGCAGCTTGCTGTTCATAACGAGGGCGAAGACCGCGCAGAATTGCGCGATCCCCACTATAATTAGGTCTATCACTTGACGTGGCCCAGCTGAATAGCCAAGCTGTCAAAGATCGACGTACGGAAGTTGTCCTTACGTTGGACGTGGGCGAACATCAGCTGCGCTGGCTCCCCGTCGTAGCCGACGATTGAACTGTACTCCTCCCCGTTCCGACCATCCCCGAAGAAAGCTCCATTAACGACGTGGCGGTCATTGTTGAAGCGGGAGATGTTGTGCTTGTCGCCCATTCGGAACAACGAGATGTACTCTTTCAGCTGGTCAATCCGGTTGCCGACGTGCTTCTTGAGTGCAGCGCCCGACGTTGCTACCCCGACACCGTGTTCGTACAGCACGTTCTGGCCGTAGATTTTGTGTACGTGAAAGCTACCCGTCGGGATGAAGAACTCAGCGTTGATACCCGCTTGATCCGCCAACATCCGTACAGCGTGGTACATAGGCCACGACAGGTGCTCACGGCCCGGATTGAACATGTTCAGACCGTGTCCGTCATGGTCGTGGTTGCCTGTGATCATAACTACATCCATCGGCGCACCGACGGTTGCGAGGTTCATAATCACTTTGTTGAACAGCCACTCAATGCCCAGCTTCAGCTGATCCGCAGTCCCGATGTCGCAGGCACGGCCAGAGTTGATGTGTTTCTTATCGCTTTCGATGATGTCACCCAAGACACCGAGCACGATCTTTTCGATCTTGTAGCCCTGCACTTGGTATTGTGAGATGCGTGTCAGCACAACCGACACCCACTCGTCGACGCGGCGAGCAGCAACCTCGCTGTCGAAGTCATCCATCAACTTACCGATCTGAAGATCAGAGAACAGAAGCTCAATCGTGATGCAACGCCCGTTGGTCTCCATGACCACATCCGGCCAAGCGAAGTCCTCGGCAACCAGCACTGAGTTCATAACCGCATCTTCGATCATGTCCAGCACTTCGCCGTTGGTGTTCTGTGCATCCGTCAGGTTGCGTACCTGTCGGCGCAGAGCGTTGTTGTTGTTCATCTGCAGACGCAGCTTGCGGTTCAGGTCCGCTGTGTCCATAAGCTCAGCTGTCTCACCGCCAACAGGGTCAACAGCAGCCTCTTGGTTGATCCATGTCTGTAGGTTCTGACGCGTGACCTTGCTCTCTGGTCCGTGAAACTCGTTCAGCAGCCGAGCAGCAACAGTCAAATTTCCATCGGCCAGTTCCATAGCCTCGCCCAGTTGAGCGTTTGTGAAGTCGTTTCGCTTACCCATTATACGTTCCCTTCTGTTTCTGTGCTACCGTCTGAGTATCCGTCGTCATAGCCTGCGGCGCGGCCTGTGTCGTAGCCTTCGTCATAGCCCTCGCTTTGGCCTACGTCGTATCCTTCGGAGTAGCCGACCCCCTCGCCATCGGAGTGGCCTTCGGAGTAGCCTTCGTCGCGCCCCTCGTCCATGCCATAGGAGTGGCCTGCGGACCACCCGATCTCCTCGCCGTATTCCGTACCCCGTTCATATGCCTCTTCTGCGATCACCTCGAACATATCCAATATAGCATGTTTAGCCTCTTTTGGCAGTTGATGGTGCATCCAGAACAGTTTGTCGTCCAGTTCTGCTTCTAGTGCGCTTCGATCAAACATATCATTCTTCCTTAAAGTTGTCATCGTATCGTGCGATGTGTGGTAGGAACTGTGCTGTTCCCTTGATTGTCCGCGCCCCTTCTCGGCGCAGTTTGTTCTTCGGTGTCCCGATGTATCGCAAGCCCTCAAGTGCTGGGTCATTGCTGGCACCGATGTGTATTTGGAAGTCGCAGGCACCTTGCTTGCCTGTCTTGCTGTCTTTCAGCATTGACATTGTAGGGTACATTTCCCCATCACCCTCTGCGCTGATCTGCGAGGTTGCGATACCAGCGAAGTTCAGAGACACGCTGAGTTCCCGCGCCCATTGATACATCTCTTCCAGCATCTCGTGACGAGCGGCACCGCCGTTCCCCCACCCGATGTTGTCGATCATATCATAGATCACGACGTCGGCCTTAGCCTGCTCAAGCATGGCCTCGACGCGGCTTGCATGCGTCCGATGGATGTCCACCACCCTGATCTTGTCAGGACGGCCTACAACGTCGGCGTATGCCTTCTCCAGCGTTCCATTTTCGTTCATCTCCAACATCTCGGCGCGTCCGATACCAAGTGCTGCTTGATACAGACGTGGTATAATCCGCGATCCCGGACCCTCGTTGTTCAACCACAAAAGATTACGATCCTCTGGTATCTGTGGTGCCATGAACGTAGCCTCACCAGCGAGGAAGGTTGTCTTACCTTTGTCGGGCCGCGCAGCCACGATACCGAAGTCTCCGCCTCGAATACCGCGCATACCTTCCCGCAGACAGTTCAGTCGCCACTCATACCCACTTTCGTCGGCCTCATCCAACAGGATTTCTCCAATAGGTCGGTCAATGAAGTCTGACTTGGGCTTTGCAGCGAGTGTCTTATAAGTCTGCTGCGCGGTGCGGACCTGCAAACCAAGGTCTGGTAGGTCGCCGTCAGCATGCTGCGAGATAAGCGTTCGGAGTTGGTTGCTAAGGTGTTGCGATGCGATTTCATTTTGTAGGCTCTCCTCTACTTCCTCCGTGATTGTACCCTTGGCCGCAGCTTTTACGGCCAGAGTTTGGACGGCCATCTTCTGGTCGTCGGTTGCTTGGTTCCAGACCTTCATTCGAGGTCCGAACAGTTGAAAGTCCACCGCGTCGTGCGATGGGTACTCTTTGAAATACCTGTCGAAGTCGTCGAGAACCGCAATCGTAGCCTCGCTGACGATACTCTCGTCCAGCTGTCGGCGATACTTCTTGAAATTCTTCTTGGTCTTCATCAGGCGGATCAGGTTGGCATCAAAGCCGCTCATTCGTGGCCTCCTTGTCCGCTTTGGTTGCTTTAATGAAGCGCTCCTTGTCGAAGCGCGGGTTTATCATTTTGAACTGTGCGGCAAGGTTACTCGCTACCTTGTCCAGAACCTTATTATCCCGCCAATTAGGTGTAGGCCAGTTGACGTGATCGTCGTGCGTCATAGCGGGACGCTCTACGCGGATAGCCTCGGCGATTAGTTCAAAGTGTTTCTTGGTCATGCTCATACGTCGATCTCCTTGTAACACGCAATAGTTTGTAGGGCAAGGATCAGCTGTAGCAACTCGTTGCGCTTCAGCGGGACGCCAGATGTGTTGCAAAAGATGACATCGTTTATGTCCAGCCAGATTGCTCTGCCAGATTTAGCCACTTCGATTACGACGGTGTCGCCGTCTTCTGCTTTTATTACTACGGGTTCGGCCATATCAATCTCCTCATTTCATCAAGTGAATGTTTCTTTGGGTCTCTGTCGGATCGTATCAGTTGGATCACCTTTCCCGTGATCTGTAGCTGATTACGCATCTTGCGTCGGGCGTTGATACCCGCGTCGTCTTCATCCATCCAGAGTGCGATAATCTCGTGCTGTGTCTCGGCAACGGCGGCGAGCACCGATGGCAAGAGGTTTGTTCCTAGTAATGACCATGCGTCGCAGACCTTAGCGACACGGCAGGCACTCAGCATATCCTCTGTGAGCACCAACGTGTCCGTTGGCTCGCTGTGCAGGGCGTGGAAGGCAGGTCTAGGGTTCCTGCGTATCTGCCCTAAGTATTTCGGTTCGTGGCCCTTGTTGATCGCCCGTGCCTGCACCGCTACGAGTTCCTTGTTCTCGTACACTGGCATGATGACACGTTGCATCCTTGGGCTGTAACCGAAACCGTATTTCTTGATGTCGCTGTGGTTAAGCCCACCCTTGGCTAACCATAAAACCCCCCTCGGTGGAATGTCTGTTGTGAAGTCGTCAGGCATGGTCGGCGGTGCCTCCCTGAATGCCTGTGCCTGTAGTTCTAAAGCCCTCCGCTCTTGCGGTGTCATAGCAGGAGCAGCACTCCCACCTGTCTCCTTGCATCTGAAGCAGTTGTAGGTGAAGTGGTCTCCGTGGTTGGTATAGCCCAGCGTATTGTTGCCGTGGCAATGTGGGCAATTCATGCGCCCTGACCTACCGTAAGGCAGGACCATAGCCAGCTTCAACCATTCCATATCAGACCCTTTCGAAAATATCCCACATTGTGTCCACGTCGTACACGTCGACATCGTCGCCGATACGCACAAGCCAATCATCGATGCGTACGTCCATCTCGTGTTCATCGTCAACGATCTGCATCTGCATGATACCGTTGTTGGTGTTGATGAGCTTCAGAACCGCGCCAGTGCCGTGTAGGAACTCTTCGACAGTGGTCATCGGCGTGCATAGCGTCATAAGCAACGCATCTGGTTGCTCGCGTAGTTTAACTTTCGTAATCATCGGAAAGCTCCGTAATAAATGCTGTTAGACCCTGAAGGTCGAGGAAGGTGTCGACGGGCGTCAGCGCATCTACTCCAGCGGTACGCGCAGGATCAGCGTCTAGGCCCTCGGCTTCGAGCAACTCATCCAGCGTGATGTTGTTGTGCTGGTCAAGGGCGTCAGGCCGTAGCATGTCGCCGATGTATTCCAGTTCTTCTTGTGTGATCTTACTCATTGTCTTTGTCCTTATCCAAATTGTCCGCAGAACGGGCAGGGATGACTCTCACCATCCTGCTCAATTCCTTGATCGTCACACCAGCAACACGGTTCGTCATGCTCTGGCTTGTCATCACTTCGTTGCTCTGTCATACTCTTTCAACCTTTTATGTACGGACAAAAGCTCGACCACTTGCGGCCAGCTTTGCACGAGATATTGCAGATTACGTGACACCTGACCGAACGCATGCCCGATCTGGCGCACAACGCCCAGCGTCACAATCCCAGCCACGATAGCGGGTGCCATGACAACGTAAGGCACGATCACCATCCCCTGAAGGTAGGTCCAGCGAGCGGTGTTGAAGTAGAGGTAGTGGAAGTACGAACGATAGTGGACCTTCGTCACTGCACCGTAGAGAGTAGTCAGCACCGATTGATTGGCCTTCTGATCTTCGTACACCACGAGCGCCTTACGATACGCAGCTTCTTCGGCTTGGATGTCATATTCCAATCCGGGAAGACGTTGCCCGATCAGCGCCAGTGCAGCGGTCCCGAACACGGCAGCGGTGATCGCTGTGTAGATCAGGACGGCTTGGCCTGTAACCTCGGCGATAGGCTCACCCAGCTTATAGAGGATAGGGAAGAACATGACGAGCGTGATAAGCGCCTCGACTAAGCTCTGTCCCAAGTCCTCGACTAACCGAGCGAATTTCAGGGTGTCTTCTTGGACCCGTTGTGAGGCTCCCTCGACGGGTATTTGTCCGAATATCTTGTGGTACCGTGTGACCATTGCGGTGCGCCACCGGAAGACCCAGTGCGAAGCGAACCACTTGACCACGACACCGATCACAACCCAAGCGCCAGCAAGGTAGCAGAATTGACCCAGTGTCCAGTAGAAGTCTATCAGACCAACGCTGTTAGGCGTTGTCAGGGAGGACTGAATTTGTCCGTAGAATAAGCCGTACCAATCGTTGATCTGCACGTCGAGCATCACCTGTGAAAAGATACCGAGCACGATTAACACCGCCCCGCCGATCCCCCAGAGTTTGTTGTCTGTGAAGTAGCTATACATTTTCAGTCCTCCAGTAAGTTAAGATTTAGATTGCTGTTCCTTGTACCAAGCGCGGACGTCAGCGACGACCTGCTCTGTGGTCTTGATTGGAGCAGCGATATAACAAGGCCGCATCAATTCTTCGGCACTGGCATCTGTTACGCGACATTCGTTGATCTGTTCGATGTCTGTCACAACAACCCACTTATTCGGACCAGTGTAGCGAACCAACTTGCCGAAGAAGTCCAGCTTGAAGCCGATATTCACAAAGTGCGGAAGCATGGCGATGACCATGCGCTGCCCAGCCGAGTTGATCTCGTTGAGCGTAGCACCTTGTGGGTAGCCAGAGATGTGTCCAGTGTGAAACAGCAACCAACCACCGACGGTGACTGTCTCCGAAGACACCGCAGCCAGAGCACAGGCAGACGCACAAATCTTACCCTCTGGAATATACACAGGCAGACCAGATTGTTTGATCGTTCCCATGATGATAACCATTGCGTCCATGCGACCACCGCTGCCGTACATCACGATCCCGTCAGCTTCGGGGTGCGCCGTAAGGGTCTCGATCAGGCTCCAGCTGAGCTTGTTGTCGGTCTTGCCCGTCATAATAATACGGTTCGTTGCTGCGTCGTATGCTGTCGTCCCTGCATTGACCGCAGATGCCGCTATGAAGCCCGTCAGGATGACGAGCGCGGCGATGATTAAATTTCGTAAAAAGCCCATTTGATTTCCACTTTCTGAATATGTCTTGAGGGCGGGGCATAACCCACCCGACGATTGCGATCACGACCAGAGTTATAATCAGGCCGAACGGTACGTTGTCGATCATCACGCTTTCCGCGCCGTCGACGTTGGTGTTGGACACCGCTTGTGTGTTGTTCTTGCCCACTTGTGCGTTGGTGTTGACCTGCGGCCCACCCCCACCCTTGGTTAAGAACCCCACGGCGTCCATTGCCGTACACCCTACGAGGAGTGCAGCGGTTGTTGTCAGTGCTGTCAGCCGTTTCCAAGCCATACATTCACCTCCCTATTGCGACGATTGATAAGACCTTGGACCGCAAGCCCATTGTCGTATCTCCAGCGGCGAAGCTGCGTAGGTACGTCGTCGTATCGCCCCGCGTTGAGTAGGCGCAACAGTGTGCTGTCGTTGAAGGCTTGACGGCCCACATTGAACACAAAGCTAGTGAGCGCCTGTCGTTGGTTGTTGTTGAGGGGAACAGTGACCAGATCAGAGACCGCACGAGAGGCCCACACGGCGTCTTGCTCCAATAGCAACCCACACTGCGCCTCGGACCTCGGAGGCTGTCCTACGGCCACGTCCTGCCCTGTATGTCCGTAGCAGACGGTTGGTGTTCCGCCCGTGTCGAGATACACAGTCAGACTGTAGCCCTCAAGCTCTTTTAAGAGACCGTAGTCGTCTACTGTCAGGGTATCCCGTGATTTATAGAACCCAGTGGCGACCCAGATGAGGCACACGACGAACCACACCACCAATATCCCGACACCTCTCAGTCCCATCCGTGAACCCCTTCGCGCAGATCAAGGCAATACCACCAGCTACGTTCGCAGTGGTACTTGCCGAATACTAAATCCAGCACGCCAACCACTTTGTCCCAGCGGTTGCCCTCTTGGTCGCACTTTTCCCAGCACATGGCGCAGAAGCTCCAATGTGCTTTCCCCCAGATCGCAGCTGCAAGAGCATGCGACAGGGCGTAGCCTACAATTTTAAGACGTTTCATTTTGTTCCCCTTCCAAGAGGTCTACAGTATAATCTCGGATGCTTTCCAGTGTCGACAGCATGCATTGTGCAGCATCGACAACAGCCCCGTCGTATGGATAGCAGTCGCGTACTGCACTCTGCACTTCCTGCCAAGGCGAATACTCATCTTCATTGTCGCAGCCTAAACCACATGCGAACAGCGGACAACGTGTGCAGTTGTCGCCAGAGTACAGTATACACAGCGAGCACTTGCTGCCCGTTATTTCTGACGATGTTAGATTATCACCCTGTGCCAGTGCTACGTTGTCCTCCCAGTGGATGATCGAACGGTCTAATGCGTCCACTGTTGTTTGCGTCGGGTAGTATTCCTCCGGCACCTCAATCTCTAGGTCTTTGTTTATGTAGTCCATACTCATTTCTCCTGCGTGTTGTTTGAAAGGAAGCTATGCACCGTGTCGACGGTGATAGCATATTCACGGTTGGTGGCGCAGTTCACGGCCACCGCTACTTTGGGCAGAGCATGGGTGATGCGGCAACGTATGATGTCGCCCCAATCCGGTGTTCCCTTGCTCTGGTTTTGTTTATAGACCTGCCCGACCTTCAGCCGTTTCATAGCCACTTAGGTTTCTGTGTGTCGCATACGTCTTGCAGACGGCGCATAGTGCGGTCGTATTGGTCGCATGAGACCTCGTCACCGTTCTGCTCAAGGACGGCCTCAATAGCCGCCCATAGCTCACGAGCATCCCGTTCAGCGGGTGCCTCGCTCTGCCCATTAGGAACGCAGATGAAGTACCGACCTGTCGCGGCGTCGTACGTGTATTCACCGTTGGCCTCGGCCTCCACTTGACCTACGTCTTTGAAGCAACCGAGGTGCTCAGGATCACGTCTGTAATCGCGGTAGTGCAGGGTTGCGTATTGCTTGTTGCACTCAGTCACATACAAGACGCTCTCTTGGCCCTTGATGTATTCGTACAGGTAGTACGAGCATGCGTCGAAGTCAGTCTCCGAGATCAGGAAACACATCTCTTCGACGTACTCGCCGTGGTTACGCATGAGGTAGCGACCCTGCATCACCTTGTAGTCGATCTGACGTTCCGTCAGCCCGTCCAAGAAAGCCTTCGTGTGTTTCGTTGATTGGTAACAGTCGTCAATTGCAAAGATAACGTGCATTTTAGTTCCCTTTCCGAGCGCGGTAAATCAGTTGAGCAGGCAGGGCCATGATGACCTCCGCAGTGCCACGGTACGACATGTTCTGGAAGTGCTCAGCGCATCCAGTGATGCGCTCGCCTTGGCTGGTTTCAAATACGTAGCTCATAGCCCGTCCTCCTGTATCTCGTCGATGATGTTCAAGATGCGTTCAGCAAGCACACGGGCCTGCTCTACGTCCATATGCAGCGTTTGATAGGGGTCACGATCAGACCACAGCGCGACCTTGTCACCTGTATCTCGTATACCCGCTTCGTTCGACGACCTGTCGAGGCGGAAGAGACATTCCTCCTCGCCTGACCAGCTATCGCGGTCCATCAGTGCTAGTTCAGCCATTTTACCATTTCCTATCTGCAAATACTGCGAACCCGTAGGCCGCGATCCAAATCAATGCGAGTACCCCGATCAAAGTCATCTCGGATACTCCTGTGGGAACAACACATAAGAGTTGCCCACGTTGTCGTCGATCTCAAGCGTACCGTCACCGTCTAGCGTAACAACGGCACCATGCACGTTGATTGTCACATTAGAGTAAGAGGTCGGCTCGAAAGTCTTGAACGCTTCCTCGAACAGATGGATGCCTGTAGTGCCAGCATGCAGATACATCTCGACACTGTGTTCGTTCGGCAGACGTAGCAACACTGATGTCGCCGTCGCACGGCGTGTTATCTCGACGCCTTCGATGTGATGAATAAAATTCATGCTTCCAATCCTCCGCTCACGACCAAGTGACCAGCCCAACGCGCCCATTTAAGGCCGTAGACTGACGGGAACACCTCACAACCACCCGCTTGTACGCGGCCTGTCGAAGAGGGCTTGTGTGGCGGCGTACCGCCCGTGATGTGGCTTTGGTCGCCACGAAAGTTTGTGTATAGCTCGCCAATGTCGACGTACTCGCCAAACTCGTCTACGAGTACCCACTGACCCCCTTCGCGGTCAGTGCGTAAGAACGGGTCGACCTTCTGAGTGTTGCATTCGGCTTGGTAGCCAGCCATGAAATCTTCGGTGTTGCTACGGTTCATTACAGTTTCTCCACAAAGTACCATGTCGCCAATACTCCGACAGGGATTGAAATCAAAGGTATCAGGTTGTTTTCGACCAAAGTCGCTTGGATCATTTCTAGCATCAGCCCAACCTCATATATGGGTCGCAGCTTTCAGCTAGACAGTTCATAAAGTCGACAGCGGTGGCGTAGTCTGCGAAGAACAGTTCTTGCAGACCCGCCTCGTGTTGTGTCCAATATACATACATTGCTTATCCTTTCGAGGTCAAAGATGAAAATACGGGGCAGGAGTATACCCCGTATTCGCTCTTGGGCCTTATGCAGTCGCCTTGGCCTTCTGCTTTTCTGCAGCATCAATTTTGGCTTTAACTTCCGACGCGCCCTGTCGATGTTTGGCAAGAGCCGCCAGTTGTTCCAATTGTACCAGAGTTTCTGGGTCGACTTCCGCGTGGCTTGCACCACCTTTCTTTTCAGCTTTCGCGGCAGCACCTTGAGCTTGCACCAGCAAGGCTTGTACGGCCTTGTTCAAGTCGAAAACATATGGCTTTTGTGGTGCAAGCGTCCACCATTTGATTTTTGAGGCCGAAGCCGTGTCAAAATCTTCCGGTTTCTTCTTACCCGCAACCATAGTGTTATCGGCATTGAGGTGCATACCCAAGTGATCTACTGCCCATTGGCGCATAGCGTTGGCATTAATACCGTCGCCCATGCCGTCAATCAAAGAGTTAACGAGCGGACCAAGATGTTCTTTGGTATCCGCCAGCTTCGCATAGGAACAAATACCCACTAGAGCCTCTTGAGACTTGTCGCGTGCTTTCGTCCAGTGCATTACCGCATCTGCAATAAGAGTTTCGAGTGCAGCATACGCGGTCTTTTTGTTAAAACGTGCCATTGTAGTATATCCTTTGGACTATGCCATAAAGAACATATCGGGATGATATGCTCGTCTAGGCATAGCCCGACCCACTACCGCTTGCTATCACAGCCATAGGTCAGACTTTGACTATTCCGCCAAGTGCATCTAGCTCATGTCTAGCTTACACCTATAGCGATGGATACACAGGCACTCTTGCCGTCGATTTTATGTATCCTTGCCCAAGAACGTAGCCCCCCCGACTTATAGACGCAGGTGTGGCGTTTCGATCCAACGGAAGGCTAATATCACCCGTTTGGTCAGACCTGTAGCACGTCGCGACATAAGATATTGGGTCGCTCTACGGGGTGTTACCCGCTCGGAAAGTATTCCGTCACTAGTGGTCTATTAGTCCGACCACTAGAAAGAGATCACTTTCTGGATTTAATCATGCGGCTTAGTTTCTCACCGATCAGATAGGACGGTATAGCCATTAAGATAATCAGGGCTATTTGAACCAAACCACCTTTAATCATTATCTTGATTGCAAACACCGTGGCAATCCAACCAATGGTGAAACAGATAATATCAATCACAAAGTCGATGATAGTTGATTTATGTGCGCTTACTGCGCTTGCTGCTTTTTTCATCTAAACCCTTTCGAGGCGGTGCGGCCCGTCTGGACCGTGTTTCGTATTTCTTGACCCCATAAGCGCAGATAGCCCGAACACTGTCCAGAACTAATTTGAGGTTATTTTGGTGAGAACTGATAAGCCCATGAAACTAAACAATAAATAAGCGCATTTAATTTTAGGCATACATTCCCAGCTGATGATTTGAGTATGATATTAGCCCTAAAAAGGCGGTTATTTCCTAATGATAACAATAGGTTAAGCTATTTTACCCTACCTCTGACAATTTCCGAAAGTAGTATAAGCCTTTGATTTATAAGCATAAAACCCGATGTGACACTACTATAGGATAGAAGGTTTGAAACCCGTATCCGTTTCAAGCAAGTAAGGCGACGCATAGAAGCCGCGCAGACTATGAAATAGTAAAGCAAAAACAATAACTTAGTAAAAACGAATCACCCTAAAAAAGAGATAGATATGCAATAAGATGAATACCACTAATGTAATAAAAACAATAGGTTAGCTTAGCAGATGCGACCCACATGATATGCCCATGACATGAGCCTGATACCCCCTGATATGAGCCGATAAGGCCGGATATGACCATCTGATCCGGCAAAACATGGCTACCAGTGTGCATGCATAAATATGAATACATGAATGCCGACCAGCAAACCTGACCGCATGGACGGTGGATGCATGAATATGAATAAGTGAATGCCAGTGCATGCCCCACCAGTGACCACCAGTGGATATGCACAACTACGAATATATAAATATATGAATGAATGAATATGGTGAATACAGGATACGGCAGGCAGGGCATGCATTCAAGAATACGATTAAGTGAATATAGATGCCCCCACGAAAGGGAATAGGAACCCGCGCGAGTATAAGACCCTGCGCACGTACACGCACACGCGACGCGCAGGCATACGCCCACCCACGCCCACGCGTAGGCGCAGGCAAGCGCACACGCAGGCACACACGCGCACACGTGACGCGCCCACACGCTCGCGCACACGCACACGCGCGTTGCCGAGGCCCGATGGGGAAAATCCGTCCTTGTGTTGGATAGATGCCCCCTCGCTAAAATGTT
>ERZ1046740.503-NODE-503-length-32458-cov-6.652748_pt1 | contig 32458 bp, 23 predicted proteins | sample MGYA00383093_ERZ1046740 | MGnify/ENA primary metagenome ERZ1046740 (study PRJEB29581, sample SAMEA5548363) | metagenome | biome: marine; feature: coastal; material: water | depth 25 m | study: Short-term variability in the microbial, nano- and picoplankton... | reverse complement strand
ATCACTATTTACCTCTATAACATAGCCTCCTAACTCTGCATAAAAGGTGTTTACAATGTAGGTTGGTTGTGTTACAGTTTTAGCATGCAATGCATATGGCACACTTAATAACTGGCTTGTGCCTGTTATAGTGTAACTACTACCGCCCGTGGGGTCGGTTTCTGTCTTTATAAAGTATGTACCTGAACCCCAATCTATAGTTGTGAAGTCGTCTGTTGAAGTGCCTGTGCCTATTTCTAATGTTACCAATCCATTTATATTCGTGGTTGGCGTTTGGGTTTCTGTATAAACTGCTGTTCCTGTTGCTGTTGTTTGTAATATGCTTATTTGCATACCTACTGCTTGGGTGGTTACTAAATCACCGCCACTGTCTCTTACAACCGCTTGATAACTCATTTTTTCTGGCGCTTGGGCAAAGGTTGTTGCAGTTAGTAATATTGCTGCTAAAAATGTGTATAATTTCTTCATAATAGGCTAATGTTATTTTTTAATAATTTTAAATGTTTTTAACTCTTGGTTGTTTTGGTTTACTTTAAGCACATAGGTACCAGTTGCCAAACTTTGCATGTCTATTTGCGTATTAGATGGGATGGATTGTCCTTGTGCTAATGCTCTACCTTGTAAATCATACACGACATAGCTTAAATTGGTGAGATTAGCATCGCTTATCGCTAATACCACATAATCTGATGTAGGATTAGGATACGTAACAGCAGTTAAATTTACTGTGGTAAGTTCTGTATTACTTAAAGTAACGAGTTCAAAACTTTGTTGTACACCTTGGGTAACTGAACCACTGCCTGTATTGGTAGTATATACCAATTGACCAACAGAATAACTGGATGATCCGCCACTGCCTGTGGCATAGTCTCCAGATGCTGGAATGTTTTCTTGTGCCTGTGAATTATAGACAAAAACAAATAATAATAATAATAATGTAAATAATCTTTTCATAACTAAGTCTTTTTTGGTTTTCAACAAACATATAATCTCAATTAATTGCATGGTAAAAAAAATTCGATGAATGACTATTTTCAATCGCTCAATGGCAACTTTTAGTCGATTAACTGTTTACAACTATTATAAATTAGCAGACCAAATCCAACATTGCTGCTTGCTATTTTTAACTCTGCGCCTAGCTGCATACTTGCCCTATACTCTGTTGTACTGTATAGTTGTTATTGCAATACTATCATAATATTTTTTAATACACAAATCAAAAATATTTTTAACTTAAATTAGTGTTTTATAAAAGGGCTACTTGAAATTATAAACGTACATTTTTAACCTATGAACGTTTAAAATAATTGATGAAAATGAATTTATTTGTTGCAGCATTTTGAGCGTTTGCGGAATAAAAGACCCAACTGATAAAAAAAATCAGAATCGGAATTTCAGCATTTTCCGATGTTTATTTCGAATGAACCATTAAATAAATTTGTGTACAGATTTGACCCAAATGAATTGATAAAATAAAAATAAAAACTGTTGTCAACACCGTATAAAAATAATTGCTTGCTTTTAGCCTACTTACGAACATTCCTGCGGAATATTCTATCTGTGATTTATTTACTAAATTAGTTGCTTAACCACGCAAAAAAACCATGCATAAAATCGATGTGTGCAATGAATGTAGGACCAAAATAATGGATACTTATGTATATAATTTCTAAAATATAAATTAAAGTAAATCGAACAATGAAGCAATTTATAGTAACGGCAGCAGGAAAACACTTCGCTATTAGTCATATAGGCATTATACTCTTACTAATAATGCTCATCTCATGTAAAAGTAAAGAAAGGAACCGAATTATTAACCTTCCAACAACAGACCTTGCAGCGAAATACTTAATACCAAAACCATTGGAAGTAATATCGACAAACAATGGATTCGCCCTCGATAAATTTACTGCAATCCATACCTCAACCAATACTGAAGGATTTGAGGAAGTAGGAATGTTTTTAGCTGATAAAATAAAGTTTAAAACTCGCCTAGACTTGCAAGTAAATGGAAATAAAACAACAAATATTGAAACTATTATTAGTATCAATCAATCCAATAGTGCAGAACTAAATAGTCCAGAAGCTTATCAAATAGTAATTACTCAGGATTCTATAGCTCTAAATTCACAAACTGCAGCTGGTGCTTTTCGAGGAATTCAAACCATTAGACAAATTATTCCCGAAACAAATAATGACACACTCGCCGAAAACAAAATATGGGTAATTCCTACTGGAAAGATTATAGATGCTCCTCAATTTCAATATCGAGGCTCTATGTTAGATGTGGCTCGTCATTTCTATAGTGTAAAAGATGTTAAAAAATATATTGATGTTTTGAGTTACTATAAATATAATGCATTGCATTTACACTTAAGCGATGATCAGGGGTGGCGTATAGAAATTAAGTCATGGCCAAAACTTACTCAAATTGGTGGAAGCTCAGAAGTAGGTGGTGAATCTGGAGGTTTTTATACTCAAAAAGAATACACCGAAATCGTAAACTATGCAGCTGCAAGACATATAACCATTGTCCCAGAAATAGATATGCCTGGACATACAAATGCAGCTTCATTTTCCTACCCATTTTTAAATGGAAATGGAAAAAGCCTTGAATTTTATGAAGGTACGGAAGTTGGTTTTAGCACGTTTGACACTCGAAAAGATACCGTTTATGCTTTTATTAATGATGTTATTCGTGAAGTATCTTCTTTAACACCTGGACCATATTTTCACATTGGAGGAGACGAGAGTCATGTAACTAAAAAAGACGATTATATCTATTTTGTAAATCGTGTTGAAAAAATTGTGCAAAAATATGGCAAACGTATGGTGGGTTGGGATGAAGTAGCCATTGCAAATGTGGATTCTACCTCTATTTCGCAATGGTGGAACAGCGAAGAAAATGTGAAAAAAGCCTTGGCAAAAAATATGAAAATAATTCTATCACCTGCCAATAAATCTTATTTAGATATGAAGTATGACTCCTTATCTAAATTCGGATTATCTTGGGCAGGTTATATTCCTGTTGACACAGCCTACATTTGGAATCCGGAATCTTATTTGCCAAAAGAAAGTATTCTTGGAATAGAAGCTCCTCTATGGACAGAAACTGCCAGTAACATTGAAGAACTAGAGTACTTAGCTTTCCCAAGGGCTATTGGTTACTCGGAGCTAGGTTGGACGACAGAAGAAAATCGTGACTGGGAGAATTACAAAGTACGCTTAGCAAATCAAACTCCATACTTAGATCGTATGAATATTAAATACTATCCTTCTTCTTTAATTGATTGGAAGAGGAAATAAGATTTAGATTCCGCTGGTATAAATGAATAAGATTGATAAATACTGGGATTGATACTGATTTTTGATTTCCTTTAAATTAGATGTAATTTATAAAAATTAAGGATAGTATTATTTCAGACACGACACAGAACAATGTACATAGTGCATTAAAACACGCTATATACCATTCGTTGTGTAATATTTGAAAAATATAAATCATTTTTAAAAATAATTAATAGTTTTAGATGAAACGGAAACTTGAAATATGTTGCTATTCTGCTGAATCAGCTTTTCTAGCTGAAAAAGCCGGAGCTCATCGTATTGAGCTATGTGATAATTTTACCGAAGGTGGAACAACACCTTCTTATGCAACAATTAAATATACTATCGAAAACCTGAAAATACCGATTAATGTAATCATTCGCCCTCGCGGAGGCGACTTTTTATATTCTGATATGGAATTTAAGATCATGAAGCAGGAAGTACTAGAAATGAAGAAACTTGGTGTCAACGGTATTGTTTTCGGAATCTTAAAATCAAACGGTGAGATTGATATTGAGCGAACAAAAGAAATCCTGGAATTAGCTCATCCTTTAGAATATACATTTCACAGGGCTTTTGACATGTGCCAGGATCACTTAAAATCTCTTGACCAACTAAAGAAACTCGGGGTTAATCGAGTATTAACTTCAGGAGGTAAAAATAATGCCTATGATGGAATTGAATTACTCTCAAAATTAGTTGAGGCTGCTGAAAATGAAATTATTGTTATGCCGGGCAGTGGTATTAATGAAAATACAATTGGTGAAATATTGCATCAAACTGGAGCATTGGAATTTCATTCTTCGGCAAAAACATTTATTAGTAGTGCAATGAATTATTTTAATCCTGATATTAAAATGGGGAAAGCAACTAATATTGATGAGTACAAAAAGCTTAGTGTTAATACTGAACAAATTAAAAAAATGATAAAAATTTTAAACCAATGAAAAAGTACTTTGCATTTTTCTCGACCTTAATTTTATTAATTGCTTGTCAACCTAAAAATAAATTACCACGCATCGCAGTGGCAGGCCTAGCCATAGAATCAAGTACTTTTTCTCCTGCAGTTACACACGAAGAGGCATTTCATTCCTTGTACGGAACAGATGTTTTAAATTATTACCCCTTTCTGCAAAAAGGATCAGAAAATTTTAATAGAGCTATTTGGTTTCCAACATTAAAGGCTAAAGCCATTCCGGGAGGTATAGTCTCTCGTGAATCATATGAGTCGTTAGTTAATCAAACTATTGAAATGTTGAAAGAAAACCTTCCTTATGATGCAATGTATCTGGAATTGCACGGAGCAATGAGTGTAGAAGGTTTGGATGATCCTGAAGCTGATTATGTTGAACGTATCCGAAAGGTAATAGGCGATAAAACTATTATCTCTTCCTGTATGGATTTGCATGGCAATGTTTCAAAACGATTGGCTAAAAACCTAGATCTAATTACCTGTTATCGTCTTGCTCCGCATGAAGATGCCATGGAGTCAAAAGAAAGAGCTGTTACCACTCTTTTAGAAAGATTGGAAAATGGAAAAGGCAAACCAAAGTATAAAGCATGGATACCTGTACCAATTTTGTTGCCAGGCGAAAAAACCAGTACTCGAATTGAACCTGGAAAAAGTTTGTATGCAAAACTTGCTCCGGCATCGGCTCAGGAGGGAGTAGTAGATGCTTCTATTTGGGTAGGATATGCGTGGGCTGATGAACCACGAAACCGAGCTGTGGTTATGGTTACAGGCGACCAAGAGGATAAGGTAAAATATACAGCTGAGAAATTAGCAAACCACTTTTGGGATGTAAGAAATGAATTTGAATTTGTAGCTCCCGTAGCTAACCTGGATGAATGTTTGGATATGGCAATTAATAGCACTAAACAACCCTTTATAATTAGTGATATGGGAGACAACCCTACGGCCGGAGGAGCTGGTGATGTAACATGGACTTTGGACAAAATTCTAAAACGTTCAGAGTTTATGACAGAAAATGGACCATCACTTATTTATGCGTCAATACCAGGGTCTAAATTTGTAGAAAAAGCTATTGAGGCCGGAATTGGAGGTAAGGTTCAAGAGTATGCGGGTGCATTAGTGGATAATCGTTACTCACCTCCAATTTTATTATCAGGAACAGTAGAGGCTATTAAGCATGGCGATAAATATGCTGAAACGGAAGTTGTTGCTAAAATAGGAAATGTTTCTGTGATAGTAACTAAGAAACGTAAACCGTATCATTACGAGAAAGATTTTACTAACCTTGGATTGAAACCACGTAAAACAGATATTGTGGTTGTGAAAATTGGCTATTTGGTTCCTGAGCTATATAATATGCGAGCAGGTTGGATAATGGCTTCAACGCCGGGTGGGGTCGATCAAAATTTGGAACGACTCGATTATAAAAGAGTTGTAAGGCCAATATATCCGTTGGATAAAGGTATGAAAAATCCAAATTTGAAAGCTATAATGATTCCGGTATGTGGAGAGGAACTATAAAAATGTGGTATTACTAAATAAAATTATTATAAAAAGTTAAAAATGAATTTGAAGGACGATTACACAAGTCAAATTATTACGCTTAATCCTGATTATGAAGGAGAGGTGAATGCTGTTTTGACAGCTTCTAACTTTAATACAGGAAATAGAAAGAGTGTATTATACCTGCACGGTTATGTCGATTATTTCTTCCATCCTCATTTAGGAGAAAAATTCAACCTAAATAATTTTGATTTTTTTGCCCTTGATCTTCGTAAACACGGCAGATCTCTGATGCAACACCAACATCCCAATTATTGTAAAAATATAGAAGAGTATTTTGAGGAAATTTCAATTGCCATTCGTAAAATTAAAAGTGAAAGTAAGTCTGTTTTTTTGTTAGCACATTCTACAGGAGGTCTAACAGCAAGTTGTTATATGAATTATGGAAAAGAAAGAGCACTTATTGATGGTTTAATTTTAAATTCACCTTTTTTAGATTTCAATCAATCAAAATTTGAAAAATTAGTGAGTCAGTTTGTTGCAAAACTTATTGCCAAAGTATCAAATTACGCAAAGTTAGAAGGTGCACTTTCTCCTACTTATGCACAAAGTATTCATAAAGATTATTATGGTATATGGGACTTTAACCTAAACTGGAAACCAATAAAAGGATTTCCAACATACTTTAAATGGTTAGTAGCAATTGCCAAAGCACAGCAAAAATTGCATCATTCAAATATCCAAATTCCTGTTTTAATAATGCATTCCTCAGGTTCTTTTAAAACAAGAAAATATTCAAAAGAGGCAATGTCAAATGATATTGTCTTAAATATTAAAGATATTAAAAGAGTTGGTAAAAAACTAGGTGATAGAGTTACATTCGTAAAAATTGACAATGCCCTGCATGACATTTTTTTATCTCCTAAAGCAGTTAGAGAAGTTGGTTTTGATAAAATGTTTTCTTGGTTGGCAAACACTGATTTTAAAAAATAAACTATTACTGCCAAAGTATAAAATTACTCAAAGACCCTTATTTATTTTAAAGATACGATGAAAATTGTTTAAATGGATTTACTTTTTTCAGTTCGAAGCACTTATTTAAGCGTATAATACTCCAATTTAGCTAAACAAAAAAACAATAAATCTAATTAGAATTTCTAAGTAAGTATTTAAACGAAAATTTAATTATATTTAGACCGTAAACAACTGTTATATCAGACTGTTGTGAGTTAATGAATTTCTTTATAAACATTCAAAAAACAAATAATAATGAAGTACTATAAAACACTTTTAATTCTATTTATTGCTGCTATTTCATATGAAACAATGCATTCACAATCTACAACTAAGCCTGTTTATGTTTTTGTTCATGGTATGACAGGAGGGGGATGGGGATTTAAAAATATCGGTTCACTTTTAACAGAATCTGGCAACATTGTTTATCGTCCTACATTAACTGGACTTGGTAATCGAGTTCATTTAGCTTCCTCAAATATCATTTTAGATACTCATATTTTAGATATTGTAAACACAATACTATATGAAGATTTGAACGATGTAATTTTGGTTGGCCATAGCTATGGAGGAATGGTTGTTACCGGAGTAGCTGATAGAATTCCCGAGAGAATAAGAAAGCTTATTTATATTGATGCCTTGCTTCCTGAAGATGGCGAAAGTGCAGTTTCTATGACTGGCACTAAGATTGATTCTTCAATGAAAATAGAAAATGGCCTTATAATTCCTGAGTGGCTTCAAGAAGGAAAAACTCCTCCAAAAAATGTACCACATCCAGCTCTAACATTGATTGATGATATTCGTCTTACTAATCCAATGAGATTAGAAATTCCAAGTACATATATTCTTACTGTAGATAAAGGGAAGGAAGCAAAAGAAGATGATTTCTTCTCTCAGGCTGAGCGAGCAACAAAAAAAGAATGGACGGTTTTGCAGTTAGAAGCAGATCATAATCCGCAATGGTCTACCCCAATAGAACTTGTTGAAATGCTTCAGAAAATTGTTAAAAAATAGTAATATATACATATTTATAAGATTTAAAAATGGTCTTTTAGTCTGATGAAAATAAGATTTAAATAAACTATTACTAACTTTAGCTAAATATAAATTAGACTAACATTTGAATTTGTATCAAACAAAAAACTTATAACCAATAGATATATTAGGACGTTGGCTACCATTTTAGTATTTCAGCATAAATGAACTTTATTTTTTAATTTTTACTTTAGAAAAATATGGAAAAAACAGTATCAGAAGCTATTGCTTACAGACGATCAGTGAGAGTATATACAAATGAATCCTTAGATTCTCAGAAAGTTAAAAAATGTCTGGTTAATGCTTCATTAGCTCCAACCAGTAGCAATCTTCAACTTTGGGAGTTTTATCATATTACTAATAAAGAAACTTTAGGAAAAATGACAGAGGCTTGTTTAAACCAAACCGCTGCAAAAACAGCGCAACAATTGGTTGTTGTTGTCGCTCGTAAAGATTTGTGGCGAAAAAGAGCAAAAGCCAATTTAGATTTTTTGAGCAAGGTTTATGATAAAGAAGAACTCAGTAAACAAGATTTGAAACGTAAAAAAATGGCTATGGGTTATTACAGTAAATTAATACCCACTATTTACATAGAATTTCTGGGAATACTTGGTTTTATTAAATATTTTATTTTTCAAATTATTGGATTGTTTAGACCTACATATAGGCAAACACGACTGAGTGATATGCGAATTGTGGCTCATAAAAGTGCTGGGTTAGCTGCTGAAAACTTTATGGTAAGTATGGCTGCCATTGGCTACGATACTTGTCCTATGGAAGGTATTGATTCGTTAAGAATAAAAAGAATTTTAAGCCTTCCTTCAAGTGCTGAAATCACTATGGTAATTGGTTGTGGAATAAGAGATGATAAAGGGGTTTATGGTGCAAGGTTTAGAGTTCCGTTTGATGAAGTATATTATGAAATATAATTAAGTCTAAAAATTTTTAAAACTCGCTTCACCAGTTTAAATAAATGTTCTCATCAAGAATATAGTAGCTTTTATGGTGCAGTTAAGGGTTACTTAAATATCATATAACTTATAAAGAGTAGAAGGTATATAATAAGGTAGACTCTGTAAAAGTTTCTGAACCTAATATAGGTTATATTAGATGGGTACATGTTTCCAAATAAAGCTTTTATTTCTTTATAAAAAACGGGTTTTATATTAATAACCCAGCTATCGGTTTGGTACACTATTTTTCGGAATTTACTACGGTAAAAAGTAAGCGGAAGTCCCCAAAAAATGAATAATATTAACCAAATGTTTTTTGATATATCCATAACTATTTAATGATTTTTTTAGGAAACCAAGGGAAAAAACTCGATGTTTTATCAATATAATTCTGGTAACCAGGTTTTGTTTTTTTTAATGTTTGTTCTAGTAATGAGACTCCTGAAACTTTTAAAAGCAAAAGTGTCATAACGAGGCAGCCTATTAAGGGTACGTAACTTTCGGCAGCTATACAAAACAACCCAAACGACCACCAAATTGCGGCATCTCCAAAATAATTAGGATGCCTGGTATATTTCCATAATCCAGTAGTTAATAATTTGCCTTTATTTTCGGGTTTTGATTTAAATTTCATCAACTGATAATCACCAAATACTTCAAAAATAAAGCCTATAATCCAGGTAACTATTGCCATATAATCTATGAAATTTAGTTCTTTTTCGGTTGAAAAATAGTGAATACTAAGTATCGGTACTGAAATAATCCAGAGTAAGATACCTTGAAGTAAAAAAACTTGAAAAAAACTAAACCACCAATATCTTTTTGCGCCAAAATCTTTTCTGAACTGCTGATATCTAAAGTCTTCAGGTTTATGCCAATTGCGTATAAGTAAATAAGAAGTCAATCTTAAGCCCCAAATAGTTAAAAGCAGTAATGCAATTATTTTTCTTGGTGTAATATGTTCCGTATTCAAAAAATAATAAATTCCGGTTATCACAAAAACAAACCCCCAAAAAGGATCAACTATACTAACATTTTTTAAATAAATACTTAAAAGCCAAATTAAAGACATCATAGCTACAATTATAATTAAGGCTGTAAAGTATATTTGAAAATATCCCTTAATTTCAACATCTGTTTTTTGAATGCTTTCATTTATATATAAACCTGTGAATATTACAAAAATTAGTAATAAGAATAGAGGATAAGCTTTCTTTAGTTTTTTCATAATAAAATTTATTTAACCTGATTGTCTAAAATAGTAATTTATAGTTTATTGTAAAATTAATTGTCGCGAAAAGTCAATATTTACTTTTTTAAAGAATTACATCAAACTATCTTGAGTATCCTTCAGGGTTTTTAAAATTTTGTTTCGAAGTTTTAACAATGCTTCCTTTTTATCATTATTTATAAAAAAGTAATAACGAACTATTCTCGAAAATCGTTTAAGTTCGGTGTAGTATAACATAGCAGCATAACCCGAAATTAAAAACAACACTAATAGTATAATGCTGTGCCAATAAACAGTGCTTACAAAATACCTATATAACCAAATTTCTACAGCATAAAAGAGTGGAAACACTAATAAACCAGCAACCATTTCAACGGAGGTTTTGTATTCAATTTCAATGTTTAATGCTTCAAATATTTTAGAGGGTAAAATATACGGTATATAATTTATAAGTAATCCTAAGAAATACAATGGCAAGAAAATAATAAATTTTAACACATAAGTACCCAAAACAACTAGTTTGTTTTTGTGTTGAAAATGGTCTGTAAAAAAACCAGGTGTTAACCCTTCTTGTTCAAGACTTTTAAAGAACAATAATACATTGTTTTGAGTATCCTTATAAAGCGTTGAATTATGTTTATTAAGGTAATTAAAGGCTTTAGAAATTTGAGTTCGTAATTCTAAAGATTTTTGAGTGTTAACAAACAAATTTGTTTTTGGATCAATATACGTTGAATAAAATTTATGTGTTTTAATTAAGAAATCTTCCTGATTTTTACAGGAGGTATGTGCTATGTTTTTAAGAAGTTCTTTTCTAATATCATTTGATAATTTTTTAACGGTTTCAAAATTATTATTGGCATATGCTTCCTTATAATCACTCACCGATAAAGGCTTATTAACAGTCACAGAAATCATACTTCTAAATTGAATAGCATCAGAATAATCCAATGCTATGGGCAGTATTTTTAAATTTCCTTTGAAATTTTTTATTTCTTCAAAACTCAATGCAATGCGTGCAGTTCCTGTTTTTATATCACGAAGTTTAAGTTCATAATAACTACTACCTTCTGGAAAAATAATAAAAGTACCTCCATTTTCTAAGTATTCATGACATTTGATAAAAGTCTTTCTATTGTCGGGTTTTTCGCCAGGCTTAATATCTTTTTTTCTATAAATAGGAATTACATTAAAATAACTAAAAATAGCGTTCACTAATTTATTTATAAAAATGCCGGCATTGGCAATAAATCCTATTCGTTGTTTTGTAATAGAAGCAATAATTAAGGAATCCATTAATGTGTTTGGATGATTTGCAACAATAATAAGAGGTCCTTTTTCTTGAATATTTTCTTTTCCAATAACTACTATTTTTCTAAAAAAGAAAAACAGTGAAATTTTTATCAGTTGTTTTAAAAAATGATACATTATATTAAGTTTTTCTTAAGATTGGCTAATTGAAGAAAAATAAAACCTCCAATAAAAAACACAGCCATAAATACCATACTATTACGCATACTTCCGGTTACCTGATCTATAAAACCGTACGATAATGAACCAATTACAATCGCCAGTTTTTCAGTAATATCATAAAAACTAAAATACGATGATGTATCTTTTGTTTCTGAAGGAATTAATTTGGAATATGTTGACCTAGAGATGGATTGTATTCCACCCATAACAAAGCCCAAAAAGGCTGCTAAACTATAAAATGACACCCTGTTTTCTAAAAAATAACCTGTAATACATATTACAATCCATACAATTAGCGTGGTGCTTATGGCAAACCCATTACCTTTTAAATTCGAAAGCCAGGCAAAGAAATAAGCTCCTCCTATAGCCAATATTTGCAAAATTAACACTACATAAATCATTTCATTCGCTTCCATACCAATTTCTTTGTCGGCAAATAGTGGAGCTAACAGCATTACAGTTTGTACTCCCATACTGAATAGAAAAAAAGCTGATAAATATCTTTTCATTACTTTTTTAGCACGAACAGCTTTAAAAACATTTATTAATTCGTTTGCTCCATTTCCTAAAATTTTAACGGTAATACGTTTCTTTTGGGTGCGGTCTTTTAAATAATAAAAAGCAATTTGTGAAAAGCTTACCCACCAAATACCAACTAAAATAAAACCAAATCGGGTAGCCGAGCCACCATTTTCAAAACCAAAAACTTCATATTTTTGGTAAAGAATTAAATTGATGATTAATAAAAATACACTCCCAATATACCCCATGGCAAATCCTTTTGCACTTACCTGATCCATTTTGTTTTTGGAAACAATTTCGGGTAAAAATCCATTGTAAAATACCAAAGAACCGGCATAGCCAATACTGGCTAAAACGGAGCACATAATACCGTATTCAATATTATCTCCAGTAAAAAAATAAAGGCCTATACAAGAAAGTGAACCCAAATAGGTAAAGAACTGCATAAATCGTTTTTTTAAACCACTATAATCGGCAATACCAGATAGAATAGGGGATAGGAATACAATTACCAGAAAGGAAAATGATATGGCATATGTAAAAAGTACCGAGTTTTTTATGTCAATTCCAAAAAATTTAACCATTTCACCTCCAAAAGCTTCTTGCGTGGTACTTAGGTAATAAATTGGAAAAATTGCTGTGGTAACTATTAAATTGTATACTGAGTTTGACCAGTCAAATGATGCCCAGGCATTAATAAGAACGGGGTTGTTTTTTTTTAGCATAAATAGTATTGCATTTGTAAATAATAGTTTTTAAAGATGCAATTTTTTTAGTAGTTATCCTATTATTCATATTAATGACATTACAAATGCACAAGCTTTGAATTAGAGTAATTCAAATTTCTAAAGAATATATCAAAAGTTTAAATGTGTTGAAATAATTTAGTTTTTTATTTAAAATTATTTTTCCAAAATGTGATTTTCTAACACAAAACAGGTGAAATTTCCTTCAAAAACAAGGTCTCTATTTTGATTAAAAACAACTACACGGACCATTGTTTTTTTTCCATTTTTATCATTAGTTACTGTTGCCAGCGCTGTTAATTCATCATTTAAAACAACAGGTTTTGTATAAGTAACTTCTGCTTTACCCAATACAACGGTAGGTTCATTTATAGCTAGCATAGCGGCATAATCGGCCAAACCAAACACAAAACTTCCGTGGGCAAGGTTATAGGTATCAACTACCATTTCCTGACTTATGGTGAGGGTTACTTTTGCATTTCCATTTTCAATTGAAATTACAGAGCCAATTAGTTTTTTAGAAGCAAGCAAATGTGTATTTTGATCGATAGAAGTCATACGTAATAAAGCATTTTTTAAAGGTGCTAATTTACCCATATTTTTTCGAAATTGCATTTTTAGAACATTTATTCAAACAAAAAATAAGAGGTGTAATTAATAATTTTTTTATTCATAAAAGGTATCTGGACCAATACAATTAAAATATTATAGATGAAGATATAAATCTATTTTAGTACATTCGATGCTGAAATATAAATGAAATTAATAATTGATAGAATATAAAATTTAAAATATGAAGAAATTAGCATTGCATTGGCAAATACTTCTTGGAATGGTTGTAGGTGTTTTAGTTGGCTTATTGATGACACAGTTTGATGGTGGTAAAGAAATAGTTCAGGACTGGATAAAACCTTTTGGGAAAATATTTATCAATGCGCTTAAATTAATTGCAGTTCCGTTAATATTAGCTTCATTGATAAAAGGAGTTTCCGACTTAAAAGATATCTCTAAATTATCTAAAATGGGAGGAAGAACCATTGGTATTTATCTTGTAACTACTGTAATAGCGGTATCCATTGGGTTGTTTTTAGTAAATATTGTGCAGCCTGGAAATTCTATTTCAGAGGAAACCCGAAAAGAGCTGGTTCAAAATTATAAAGGTGATGCTAATAAATACAAAGTTGCAGCAGAAAGGCAAAAAGAAAGCGGTCCTTTACAAGCATTGGTTGATATTGTACCTGAGAATATTTTTGGAGCAGCTTCAGAAAATAAAAATATGCTTCAGATTATATTTTTTGCTTTGATTTTTGGAATTGGACTAATTTTAATTCCAGAAAAGAAAGCGAAGCCTGTTAAAGACTTTTTTGATGGCTTCAACGAAGTTATTTTAAAAATTATAGATTTAATAATGTTAGCAGCACCATACGGTGTATTTGCATTGTTGGCTGCCTTGGTTGTTGAATCACCAAACATAGATTTATTTAAGGCTTTGGTATGGTACGCCTTTACCGTAATTTTAGGATTGTTGTTAATGATTGTTTTTTACAATATTGTGGTTTGGCTAATAGTGAAAAAGAAGCCTTCAACATTTTTAAAAGGAATTTCACCGGCACAATTACTGGCGTTTTCAACAAGTAGTAGTGCTGCTACATTGCCAGTAACTATGGAGCGTGTTACTGAACATTTAGGTGTTGATGAAGAAGTAAGTAGTTTTGTATTACCAATAGGTGCAACTATTAATATGGACGGAACAAGTTTGTATCAGGCAGTGGCAGCAGTATTTATTGCACAAGCCTTTGGAATGGACTTGTCATTAGGTGTTCAGTTGGGTATTATAGTTACAGCAACCTTAGCAAGTATTGGTTCAGCAGCAGTTCCTGGAGCTGGAATGGTAATGCTGGTAATTGTTTTAGGACAAGCTGGAATTCCTGAGGCTGGTTTGGCACTAATTTTTGCAATAGATAGGCCCTTAGATATGTGTAGAACTGCAGTAAATGTTACTGGTGATGCTTCTGTTTCAATGTTAATTGCAAAATCATTAGGAAAAATACACAAACCAAAAGTAAAAGATTGGGATGATTATTATCCAAAAAAATAATTCATAAAAAAATCTGATGAAAAACTTATTTGAAGCTATTACATTTCCGTGCGGAGTAACCATGAAAAACCGTTTTATGCTAGCTCCAATAACAAATACCCAAAGTTACGAAGATGGCACTTTATCGGAAGAAGAATTTAAATGGCTTACGATGCGTGCAAAAGGTGGTTTTGGACTAACAATGACCTGTGCCAGTCACGTACAGGAAAACGGAAAAGGATTTCCAGGTCAGCTAGGTATATATGATGATACGCACATAGAAGGCCATACGCGATTAGTTAAAGCCATTAGTGAAGCCAATAGTTTGGCTGTAATTCAGCTTCACCATGCAGGTATTAGGTCTCCCAAAAATTTAATTAATGGTAATCCTTCAGGACCTTCAGATCACAAAAAAACCAATTCCAAAAGTTTATCACTTCAGGAAGTTTATGCACTTCGAGATGATTTTATTCAAGCTGCGGTTAGGGCTAAAAAATGTGGTTACCACGGTGTGGAAATACACGGAGCACACGGCTACATTCTTTGTCAGTTTCTTAGTTCGAAATACAATCATCGAAACGACGAATATGGAGGAAGTTTGGAAAACCGCTCACGATTATTATTTGAAGTTGTAAAAGGAATAAGAGATAAATGCGGACCTGACTTTATTGTTGGAGTTCGTTTATCACCTGAAAGGTTCGGAATGCGTTTACAAGAAATTAAAACGGTTTGCAGACGATTTGTTGAAGAAGGAATGATAGATTTTTTAGACATTTCACTTTGGGATTCCTTTAAAGAACCTGAAGAAGCTGAGCACAAAGGGAAATCGCTTCTTCAGCATTTTACAGAAATAGAATATGAAAATGTTCTTTTAACTGTTGCCGGGCAAATTCGTTCAGCAACTGATGTGCGAAAAGTTATTGATGCCGGTGTTGATTTTGTGAGTATAGGCCGAGCAGCCATTCTGCATCATGATTTTCCTGAAAAGGTTCGTAAAAATACTGACTTTAAACCGGTTACACTTCCGGTTTCCAGTGACTATTTGCGCAACGAAGGGTTAGGTGAGGGGTTTATTGAATATATGAAACGTTGGCCAGGTTTTGTTCAGTAGTTTAAGTTAATCTTTTAATAGCTGCTTAAATTAAAAGCGTTTTTATGGTAATCGATTTTGAATTTTAATAAAATAGCATATTACTGAAGCAGTACATTTAATTATTGTAAAATTACATTTTAAAAATGATAGCTAATTATAGCTTAATTATATGAGTCGTCAAAAACATTGTAATATTCCTGTATTTATTCCTGAACTAGCTTGCCCTCATCAGTGTGTGTTCTGTAATCAGGAAAAAATAAGTAATACTTTTTCAGTTCCAACACCTAGTGAAATTGGAGAAATAATAGATAGTTATCTCGCAACTATTTCTAAAGGTACAGAAATTAATATTGCGTTTTTTGGAGGTAGTTTTACAGGCATACCTCAAGACAAAATGATTGACTATTTAAAGGTTGCACATTCTTATGTGAAAATAGGGAAAGTTCAAGGTATCAGAATCTCAACAAAACCTGATTATATAACAAATCCAATTTTAGATATTTTAGAGCAATATGGAGTTACTGCTATTGAATTAGGAGCTCAATCTACAAATAATAAAGTTTTATTAAAATCGGGTAGAGGTCATAAGTTTGATGCTATTGAGAATGCAGCAAAACTTATTCGTAACAGAAATTTTGAATTAGGACTCCAAATGATGTTAGGACTGCCTTATGATACGCTAGAATTATCTTTACAAACAGCCAGAGATATAGTTCGATTAAAAGCTGATACAACACGTATTTATCCTACGGTTGTTGTAAAAGAAACTGTGTTAGAGAAAATGTATAATGCAGGAACATATGCGGTTCTTTCTTTGGAAGATGCTGTTAGCTGGAGTAAAGAAGTGTTAAAAATATTTAATGAAGCTGGGGTAAAAGTTTTAAGAGTTGGATTGCATCCTTCGGAAGAATTAGAACTTGGTAAATCGTTGGTCGCAGGTCCTATACACCCATCGTTTAAAGAAATGGTATTATCTGAATTATGGAATGATTTGTTAAAGGATAAACAAATTAAAAAAGGAAAATCTATTGCAAAGGTTGCTAAAAATCAATTAAATTATGCCATTGGATATAAAGGTAAAAACAGAAAATCACTTCAAACAAAAGGGTATGATATTAAGTTTGTAGCAGATAAAACTTTGAAAGATTTTGAATTCTATGTATGCTATAATTGATAAAAGAGCTCCTTTAGCGGTAAAAAAAAACCTTCAAAATTATACAGATGAAATCTTTGAGTTTTCAAGTGATGAGATAACATACAACTCCATTTCCGGTCATCCCGATATATTTATTTTTCAAGATGCCAATAAACTTATAATTGCTCCCAATGCACCAAAAGAATTGATAAATTTTTTAGATAATAAGGGTATATTTTATAGTTTAGGAACCAAGCCTGTTGGAATCACTTTAGCTGAGAGTGTTTTGTATAATTGTATTAGTAACAATGACTATTTTTTTTGTAAAAAAGGAACACCAGATATCTCCATACAAAATTGGTGTTTGCCAAAACAACTTGTAAACATCCCTCAATCTTATGCCAGATGCAGTATGTTTACCATAGATAATAAAATTATTACTTCCGATAAAGGCATTGTCAAGGTACTTGAAAAGTATAGTTTGGAATATTTTTATTTTGATCCTTCCGAAATAACCATTAAAGACCACAAAAATGGTTTTATTGGCGGTACTATGGGGGCTATTGATAACAACGTATTTTTTTTAGGTAATATTTTAAAACACAAGGATGGAAAAAAACTGGATGAATACCTTACTGCTTTAGGGAAAAAAATCATCTGTTTGAATAACGACTATTTATACGATGGAGGTGGTATATTTCTTGTTTCTTAAAATAGCATAGAATTTAAAAAATACATTGTAATTACCTATTAAATTCTTTAGAGTTAAAATTAATCATATACCAAATTTAGAAATCTAACATTAATAGCTTTCTAGCAGCAAAAGGCTAAACTTGTTTTAAACAATTTTTAATCAATAATATTAACTAATTATTAAGAACTCTCTTTATTTTTTGAATCTTTTAGTTAAATAATTGTTAAGAAGGTACTATGTAATGCAAAATACCGTAACAAACTTACTTATCAGGCGTCTATTAAGTAACAATAACAATTAAATAAAAATATTATGACAACTCAAAATTTAAAATCAGAAAATAAGGGAAAAGTAATTTTTATAACCTTTTCAAATACAAAAAGAACGCAATGGAATAGATTTAGACGCTATGCATTTTAACATATTAACTTTTAAAAGCTACAACTATGACAACGCATGAAACAAATAGAAATCAAAAAAAACACGGAAATTTTATAAATTTTTCAGACACAAAAAGAAATCAATGGAATAATTATAGACGATATGGGAATTAATTTAATACCTATAAAAGTCAACCTAGAAACCTGTAGATAACTAAAATAGTTTACAGGTTTTTTTTAATACTCAATGTATGAGTCTTTTGAATCTGCATAAAATAGCGAGAAACGTTCATTAAATTTTAGTAATTACATTTAAAAATTTACATTAAAAATAAAAATGTTTTGAAATTTTAAAATTGATTGTTAATTTGCGTACTTAAACCCTAAGGCTTCTTTTGAAAAATCACCTTAAATATGCAACCCTTTTTCTCATTGTTCTTTTGAGTAGTTATATGCTCAGTTCAAAGAGTGATAAAGAACTTACAACAGACGTTGCGACAGCAACTTCAATAGAAAATAGAAATGAAATTTTAATTGAGCGATACTCTGCGGTACAAGCGAAAAAGGTGAATCATAAATTAGATTCATTGTTGAAGCGTATTAACAAAAGGCACGATTTTCACGGATCTTTATTGGTAGCTAAAAATGGAAAAATTCTGTATAACAATCAAATTGGTTATGCAAATTTCAGAAAAAAGGAACCCCTAAGTAAAGCATCGGTATTTCAATTAGCTTCGGTAAGTAAGCAGTTTACTGCAGCGGCTATTATGCTTTTGTACGAGCGAAATCAAATTCAACTTAATGATACTGTAAATAAGTATTTTCGAAACTTTCCTTATAAAAATGTAACAATTAAAAACCTACTAAATCATACTGCTGGACTGCCTAAGTATTTTTGGCTTGCAGAGCACGAATGGAATCAGAACAAAGCACCTACAAATAGTGATATGATGGCATTGTTAGAATCAAGTAATGTGCAGCGGTTCTTTAAACCTGGGCGTAATTTTGATTATTCTAATACAGGATATTTTGTATTAGCTTCTATAGTAGAAAAAGTTTCAGGTACTAGTTTTAGTGCTTTTATTCAAAAAAACATTTTTGATGAGCTGGGAATGAATAATTCTTTTGTATACAGTTTTGAAAATGCTCAGATTAAAAAAAACCAATTGATTGGATATAGGTTGTATAGAGGTTGGAGGCATCTAAAAATAAATAGTACCGTAAATGATGCTATTGTTGGTGATAAAAATGTGTATGCCACCAGCGAAGACTTATTTAAGTGGACACTAGGACTGAATAATGGAAGTCTGCTTTCTAAAGAGTCTTTAGACCTTATGTATACTAAAGGAGAAACTATTTACGGAAGAAAAGTTCCTTATGGTTTTGGTTTTAGGATAAATAACAAAAGTGAAAAAATTATCTATCATCATGGAAAATGGAATGGTTTCAGTACCGCTCTTACACATTATACAAAGGATGATTTGGTAGTAATTGTTTTAGAACACACCAGCTATAATGCTATGACATATCTAAACAAAAAAGTAAAAAAAATAGTTGACGAAAATTTTGGAGCTTAAAAAGATACAACAACATTTTAATACTACATATTTTTTGCTACCTGGCTAAAATGCCCTAAATACACCCAATAACCATTTTCTTTACAAAATTTTAAATTTTCGCGAATATCTTACATTTATACGAAATTATACCCCATTAGTTTATTTCATTGAATTTTTTAGTTACATTGTCCTAATTAACTATTAGATTTGTCTTTTATTAACATATTTTTATGATTTAAAAACCATATTTTTTTTGTACCTTCTTAGAAACAAATATATTTAATAATGAGAAGAACCTTACTGCCCAAGGACTCTTATGATTTAAAAAAGCGAAGCTTAATAATTATTTTTGGTTTTATTATTCTCGCGTTATATCCCCAATCAACAGCTATTTTTAACAGTTCTTTGTTAAAATTTTTTGATGCATCGGCTGAAATTTCAGTTGATAACGCTGAAGTATGTCAAAATGAACTTTCAACTATCACTTTTTCGGCATCAGGAGGAGTTGCTCCGTATACTTTTACTTACAACATAAATGGTGGTTTAAATGAAACAATTTCAACAAGCGGCTCAAGTAATTCAGTGAATTTAAATGCTGATACAATAGTTTCAGGTGATTTTATATACACGTTAACAAGCGTAGAAGATAATAATGGAGAAATAACAAATTTTACTAATAATTCTGTGACAATTACTGTAAATCCAAATCCAATATTCGATTTTACATTTGATAATGATAATATGTGCTCTGGAACAGTAATTAATTTTACTTCTACAGTATCTGGAACAGGTGATTATAACTACTTATGGGACTTTGGAGATGGAAACACATCTGATTTACCAAATCCAACACATATTTTTGATGAATCATTCTGCGGGAGTACAAGTTTTAATGTAACCTTGATTGTTGAAAATAATCTTACTGAATGTTCAAATTCTGTAACAAAACCAATATTGGTAAAATTGAAACCTGAAATCAATATTTTTGATATTGATTTCGCTAACTTCAGTAATTGTAGTAGTTCATCTTCGAGTTCAGATTATACTGTAAATGTTGGTGGCAGTTCCTCTTGTATTTCTAATTATACAATTGATTGGGGAGACGGAAGTTCAGAATCGGTTTCATCATTTCCAGCGAGCCACACATATACTTCACAAGGTCATTTTTTTATGGAAGTTGAAGGGGTAGGTGATAATGGTTGTGTAAATTCTAGAATAATTGAAGTTATTAATGGAACTAACCCTGCAGGAGGATTTGTGAGCCCCGGAGATACACAAAATGTATGTTTATCATCAGATGAATTAGAGTTTGAAATAACAAACTGGGCTTTAAATTCAATTGATACTCAGTACACAGTAGACTTTGGCGATGGTATTATTGAAGTTTTTACACAAACTGGATTAATTAATTCTAGTTATTATAATTCGGCTAACCCTGCCGATTCTGACCATTTCCCAATACCTCATATATATAACATTGCAAGTTGTTCTGCTCCTGACGGAGAATTTTATGCCACTTTAACAATTAGTAACTCTTGTGGTGAAACAAATTTAGAAATTTCTAATATAAGTGTTCTAGGACCTTCTGTTGCTGATTTTAGTTTTCCTCCTGCACCACATTGTGTAAATACATCTATAGAATTTACTAATTTGTCTGTTATAGGTGATAACCCAGGTTGTACACAATTCGCAATCTTTACTTGGGACTTTGGAGATGGGGATATTATTAGTGATAATTCTAATATACCTGAAAATCAGAATCATATTTATTCTGATCCAGGAACTTATTCAGTAACCTTAACTGTACAAAGTTTTTGTGGAGAGGTAGAGATAACTCAAGATATATTTGTAGAACCGGTATTACTACCATCTTTTGAATTAAGTGAAGATGTTGGATGCGCTCCATTAAGTACTATTGTTACAAATACTACAGACTTAACAGGGCAATTCAATACACCAGAATATAATTGGTCAGTAACATATGAAGCTGCAAATTGTGGAACTACAGAAAGTTGGAATTTTGCGAATGGTACTGACGAAAATTCTGAAAATCCAGAATTCGACTTTTTATCCCCTGGAGATTATACCATTACTTTAGGAATAGCTAATTCTTGTGGAACAACCTCTGCATCTAAAGTCGTAACAGTTAAAAAACCTCCTACGGCAAGTATAGAACCAATTGTTGATTCTTGCGGTCCAGTTACAATTAACCCAATAGCTATTGTAGAAAACTGTACCCCAGATACTAGTTCATTATCATATAACTGGACTTTTACAGGAGGAAACCCAGCTACATCTGTAGCCATAGACCCTGGAGCTGTTGAATATACAAATCCTGGGATTTATACTGTTTCTTTAGTAGTAACTAATGAATGTGGAGTTTCAAATACAGCAACAGAAAGTTTTGAAATTTTACCATTACCTGAAATTACGAATACTATTTTATCTCAGCTTATTTGTTCTGGAGAACCAAGTAATGAAATTATAGTAACATCAAATGATACCAATACTACTTACTCCTGGTCGGCAAGTTCAGCAGGACCAGGTTTATCGGGTTTTATAAGTTCTGGAAATTCAAACACCATTCCTAGTCAAACAATTATTAATAGTTCAGCAGTTACGGAATCCTTAATATATACTGTTATTCCAACCTTGAATGGTTGTGAAGGTGTACCAGTTGATTTTGTGATTAATGTCGATCCAACTCCTTCAATAACAAATCAACCTATAGGAAGCGTGGTTTGTGAGGGAGGAGTAGCAACACAGTTATCAGTAAGTACAGCAAATGGTGTAGGTACGCCAACCTATCAGTGGTATGTTAATACTACCGATAGTATCACGGGCGGTACGGCCATAGCAGGAGCAACGGCTTCCACCTATGATCCACCAACTTCCACGGCAGGTATTTTGTATTATTATGTAGTGATTACCTTTCCAACAGGAGGCTGTTCGGAGGTTATTTCCAATACAGCAAGCGTAGAAGTAGTACCACTTATTACAATAGACACCCCACCATCACCAGAGACATTATGTATAGGAGGTCAAGCCACTATATTAGATGTTAATTATACAGGAGGAACAGGAACAGTAAGTTACCAATGGTATTTAAACACAAGTAACAGTACTATAGGAGGGACATTAATAAGTGGAGCAACAAGTTCTAGTTATACGCCACCGGTTTATAGTTCATCTGGGACTTATTATTACTATGTTGAAATTAGTTTATCAGGCAGTGGATGTGGAATAGCTACAAGTGAAGTTTATCAGGTAGAAGTAGTAGCAGATCCTGTAATAGACACACAGGCATTAACATATCAAGAATTATGTCAGGATGTTACAGCTCAGGATTTAGTTGTTATTATTTCAGGAGGAGTAGGTACATCTTATAATTATCAATGGTATTCAAATACAACAAACTCTACTACAGGAGGTACAGCCCTTACAGGAGCTACCAGTTCAGTGTACACACCATCTACCACATCTGTAGGAACGATGTATTATTATGTAGAAGTTACACAATCGGCATCGGGATGTAGTGTTTTAAGTGACGTTTCAACGGTTCAGGTAAATACTTCACCAACGGTGGTAACACAACCTATAGGAAGTATTGTTTGTGAGGGAGGAGTAGCAACACAGTTATCAGTAAGTACAGCAAATGGTGTAGGTACGCCAACCTATCAGTGGTATGTTAATACTACCGATAGTATCACGGGCGGTACGGCCATAGCAGGAGCAACGGCTTCCACCTATGATCCACCAACTTCCACGGCAGGTATTTTGTATTATTATGTAGTGATTACCTTTCCAACAGGAGGCTGTTCGGAGGTGATATCTGAAATAGTTGCCATCGAAGTGAATCAAGTACCACAAATAGGTTCAGGTAGTTTAACTATTTGTAGTGGTGCAAGTTTTTCTTTTGATCCAGGCAGTATTATTGGTAATATAGTGCCATCTGGAACATTATATTCCTGGGCAACACCTGTAATAAGTCCTTTGGGTTCAGTAACAGGTAGTTCAGAACTACTAATACCACAAAGCGTGATAAGTCAGACATTGATAAATACTACTTTATCACCAGCAACCGTATCGTATACAATAACACCAACATCAGATTTATGTATTGGTAATGACTTTCAATTAAATATTATCGTAAATCCAGCTATTACTCCAAATATAAATTTGGAAAACAATAGTTGCATGGGATCTGATAATGCTTCAATTGAAACAAATATAACTGGTGGAATTCCATTTAGTACCGGAAATCCATATCAAGTTAATTGGAGTGGACCAAATGGATTTAACTCTAATGCAGTAAGTATTTATAATCTTGAACCGGGAAATTATACTTTAACAATTGATGATGAAGGTGGTTGTCCATTTAGTGAGACATATGTGATTACCGAACCTGATGAATTAGTTATAATAACAGAAAGTGAAAAAAATATTTCTTGTTTCAATGGTAATGACGGAGAAATTAATATCTCAATAACTGGAGGAACTTTAGATTATACTTTTAATTGGACTACCATTGACGGTTCAGGAATAGTTGATGGGGTAGAAGACCAGATTGGTTTGACTGCAGGTACTTATAGTTTGGAAGTGGAAGATGAGAACGGTTGTAAGGTTAACACTGCATTTGTTTTAACAGAACCTAACGAGTTGCAGATTAGTTTAGTTTCAAAAACAGATGTTTTATGTTTTGGAGATTCAACAGGTGAAATAGAAATTGATACTAGCGGAGGAACACCGTTTGAAGTTTCACCAGGGGTTTTTGATTATAATTATACTTGGGTTGGTCCAAATGGATATTCCAGTGATTTAGAGAATATTTCAAATTTATTAACAGGAATATATACTCTCACTGTTACTGATGATTTGGGCTGCGAAAAACAATTTTCAATAGAAATAACACAACCAGATGATATAGTCATTGATGTGACTAAAACGAACGTTACTTGTAATGGAGCAAATGATGGAAGTATTGATATTTCAATTTCAGGTGGATTAGACCCATATACAATAACCTGGAGTAATTTAGCTATTGGAACTTCACAAAACAACTTATCGGCAGGTATTTACACAGTAACTATTATAGATTCAAATAATTGTATGAAGGAAGAAATAATAGAGATTACAGAACCAACATTTCATATTGAGCCTATAGTCTCACAAATTTCATGTTTTGGAGAGAATGACGGATCTATTGATTTAAATATTATAGGAGGTGTAGCACCAATTACAGTGAATTGGTTAGATGGCAGTAACGCCGGAGTTGAAAGAAACAATCTTGCAGCAGGAACTTATAGTGCAGTAGTTCAGGATAGTGATACCTATCAATGCCCTATTGAAGTTAGTTTTATAATAGTTGAACCACTTGAGTTAGTCTTGAATGGGATAGTAACTGATGCTATGGACTGTAACATTGTAAATAGTGGCAGTATACAACTTCAAGTTGTTGGAGGTACTGCGCCCTATGACTTCATGTGGAATTATAATAATGAAACAACACAAGATTTAACAAATATTCCTCCAGGTACTTATTTAGTTGAAGTTGAAGATGCATTTGGTTGTGTTGTAAGTAAACAATTTAGTGTAATTAGACAAGATGAACTAGTTTTAGATATAGAAGTAAGCTCCATTGTTAATTGTGAAGATAAGGAAGCATTTCAAGAAACCACTGCAAGTGCTTCAGGAGGGTTCCCTCCTTATACATATAGTTGGTCGGCAGGAATGATATCCGGAGTTAATAATGAAGTTATGTCCACTAGTCAGAATGGAACTTATAGTGTTGTTGTTACAGATAATAATGGTTGTACTATTGAAGAAGTATTTACAGTGAGTACTCCAGAATTTGGAACTCCTTCATTTATACAAAATTCTTTTTCATTAGAAGAGTATGGCCTATTTTCAATAAACGATCCAATTCAATTTACAAATACAACAATTGGTGAATATGTTTCGATTAGTTGGGACTTTGGAGATAATACTTTACTAGTTTTTGAAGAAAATCCGAGTCATACTTATATAAAGGAAGGAATCTTTGTTGTAACACAAACTATAGAATCTGTAACAGGATGTATTTATATTTTTCAGAGAACACTTGAAATTACAAAAGGTTACCAATTAATTATTCCAAATGCATTTTCTCCTAATGATGATGGAATAAACGATACTATTAGACCATTTTTTAAAGGAATGAATAAGATGGAAATGAGTATTTATGATACCTGGGGTGCTTTGCTTTATTTTGAAGAAGGACTGGAGTTAAAAGGTTGGGATGGTATTTTCAAGGGGAAATTTGCTGAAAATGGTAATTATATGATGGTAGTAAGGGCACAAACTTTTTACGAAAAGGAAATTATCGAGCATTCTTCAATAACATTATTAAAATAATTATGAAGATATACAGTTTTATTTTATTGTTTTTTACTTGTAGTTTAATGTATTCTCAAGATCCGGTGTTTACACAAACTTTTCTGGTCCCTGAGACAATCAGTTCTTCATTTACAGGAGCCACACAAGGAACAAAATTAGGAGTTCTTCATAGATCACAGTGGACTAATTTTGGAATAAAAGTGAATACGAATTACGCTTATTTTGATACTTGGAATGAGGGGTTAAGAAGTGGTATAGGTGTTTCAATTTTAAATCATTCTGAAAGTGAGTCAAAATATACCTTTAACCAAATTAATTTAAATTACGCCCTCGCAATTCAAGTAAATGATTCATGGTATTTTAGGCCTAGTATATCACTTGGATTAGGAATGAAAGATTTTGGGTTTCAAAATTTATTATTGGAAGACCAAATTAATGTAAATACAGGAGCAATAAATACTGGAAGTATTGATCCAATTATGTTAAATGAAAGTAGAACATTTTTTGACTTTAGCTCTTCAATTTTATTCAATAATCAACATTCGTGGTTTGGTTTAACAGTAAAACATTTAAACAAACCCAATATTTCAATGACAGAAGGGGGTGAACAACCTTTAAATATATTTTTATCTGCTCATGCTAATATTGAATTCCCTTTATTTAGGTATGTAAATAGTAGATTTTCTGATAAAAACAGTCTTTATTTTTTGGCTAACTATATGATGCAATCCAAATACAACAGGTTAGATTTAGGTTCTCAATATGTATATGATAATAAATTTACTATTGGATTATTATTTGCAACAAATCCGATGAAAAACCAATATGAAAGCCATTATTTAACATCATTAAATGTTTATGGCGGTATTAAATGGGAAGGTTTAAAATTAGGGTATTCTTATGATATGAATACCAGTAAAATAGGTCCAACAGGTGGCGTTCATGAGGTTTCATTAACCTATGATTTTTCTGTAAATATGAGATTTATCAATAGGTATAAATGCGTAAGATATTTTTAATCTTTTTAGCGCTTAAAAGAATCAGTTGCCCCTAAATATACCCAATAACCATTTTCTTTACAAAATTTTGAGTTTTCATGAATTTCATTAATAGCACCATTTTCCATAAAAAATGCTTTAAACTCAACGGTATCTTTAGTAGCGTTAAGAACTTCCAATTTTAACCAGTTTACAGATTTTGTCCACAGCTCAATTTCTTTTTTCCCCTTATTAGAAGGTCTTGTAGAGCTATGGTGACTTTTTTGCAAATACTCAATATTTGCCAGTACAAAAGCGCTGTATCTGGATCGCATTAATGCTTCAGGCGTAGCAATAGTGCTTATATTTTTATGAGCTTTTTGACAGCAATCACTGTATTTTTTAGCGGGATTACACGGACACAGCATTGATATACTTTTAGTTTAACAATTCTTTTTCATTTTTTACTCTAAAACAGTTTTCAGTTCCTAAATACAATGGATCACCATATTCTTCAGACCAAAACCCTGCTAAAATATCTTTTGAAATACATTTATAAACAACAACTCCTTTATAAGTGTTACTATCTTCACCTAAATAGCTAAAATTAATAACTAGTATGTTGTCTTTAAAAAAGCCAGAGCCTATTTGCTCCTGATCGGAATGAATATTCCATTTGGCCAGTATTCTATTATTGGAATCTATCTCTAAGGTAAGAAATCCATTATAGGTGTTTTCCAAAGCATCTTGATTGCTGCCAATAATACTATAAGTACCAGTTATATCTTCAATATTCATAGCGAATTCTAATTTCAGAGGTCAAATATAGGTTATCTTCTGAAAAATATTCTAAATTTAAATAGTAATAATATATTCATTTTAGATTGGCTATAACTTTGTGCAAATTGAGTGAAAAAAAGCTTCAGAAATACCTTTAATAGTGTTATAAAACACTTTTAGTTTTAAAAAGCGAATGTTTTTTTACTGTTTTCACAATACATACCTCACTCTAAAAGTGGCAAAGCGCGGCTGGATAAATGTCTCAGTCGAAGCAACAAATAAATTATTAGCACTATTACTTAATCTTGACTTTGTGTTTAATATATTTGATACTCTTATTTCAAATTCCCATTTTGCATCTCTATCTTTTCGGTAGGCTAAAGAAGCATTCCAAGTTTCAAAATTTTCTGCATTACCGCCTTCAATTTTTTGACTATTGTAGCTGTAATCCGTTTTAAAAGTGACAGAATTCCAAATATATGCATCGAAATCTACGGAAGGAGCTGTCGTATAAAAAACAGTTTTAATAGCTCCCTGGTTATTTGTAAAAATACTATAGCGATACCTCAAACTTATATTTGGAGCTATTTTAAAATTAGTTCTTATACCCGGAGTATAGCTTTGAGAAAAACTTTTGTTAACTGATTGTCTGCCTTGAATATATTGATTTATTTTACTGTAATTAAAACTAGTATTCAATGTTGTACGAATTTTACCAAAGGTTTTTTGTAAACGACCAAACGCTGAAAGGTTTTCATCGGCAAAGTTTGAGTTAAAAAAAGAACTGGTCGTAATTACATTTTCAAAATTTGTTAAGCTTCTTATTTGATCAATGTTTTTTGAGTACCCAATTCGTGCAAAAACATTGGTGTAATTGAATAAATTAAAGCTAGAATATATTAAATTTAAATTGTGCGATAATGAATTTTGAAGCTCTGGTTCACCATATTGAATGCTGTTAAAATTATTTAAAACAAGACCCTGTGCAAGTTTGGTAATATCTGTAAATTGATTTTGCATAGTATATCGTAGTGTTAAACTCTCACTTTTTTTCAGTTGAATTCGAGTTTCAAAATCTGGTAAAAATCTGAAGAAGTTATTTTCATACACCTCGTTAAATTGGCTGTTTTTATTACGGTATTGATGTAATGAAAACCCAGGCGTAATGGTGAATATTCCTGATTTAAATCTGTAATGTGCGCCTAAGTATACATCGCTAAAATTATATTCGGTATCATTGGTAGAGCGCCCATTATTAAATGTTGGAGTAGGGTTAAATGTATTGCCATTATTTAAAAATTGAAATATATTTGAATTGAACTCTTGGCGGCTTAAAATGACACCTAAAGTTAGGTTGAAATTACTTTTTGCATTTATAATATGGTAGTAGTCAAGTTTACTGTCTAGTTGATTCGTTTTAATACGTTTATTTTGACCTAAATTGTAATTTTCAAGACCTGTATTTAACCCAAGTGCTTCGGCTGTATTGTCAAATGCATCTCTATCGTTCGGATTTTCTTCATTATTATTATCTGGGTTATTAACCAATAGCGCATTATAAAAAGGATCTTCATCTTTAATTAAATGCTGTGTTTCAAAAGCGAAAATATTTTTTTCGTTTAAAGTATAATAATAGTTTAAAGATTGATTAATACTAAAAGGTGTGGCTTCTGCAAACTCACTTGTATTACCTAAAATTGACGATACAAATATTTGATCTTGTGTATCTTTTGAAATTCGACCTAAAATATCATAATCTAATTGATTGTTAACATTTGGTTTAAACGAAGTACTTAATTTAAGTAAGCCTTGATTTGATTTTTCATCGCTTGATTTTTCAGTGTTTTCATCGGGAATACCTAAATCAGAATCAGTATATTGTTTAAAACTTGTTTGTTTAGATGTAATAGAACTGGTATTATAGATAGCAAAACCACTTATATCTAAAGCTTTATTTGGGGAATAACTAAAATTGGTAGCACCTAATTTATTTTTAATTACAACTGCATTGTTTTGGTTGGCTAAAAAATTTAAATTATTAGTGCCCAAATTTAAATTAGTGCCGCTGCTTCTGCTGGGAGCTCTAAAACCAAAACCACCTCCAAAATTTCTTAAATCTCTTGCTGATAAAGCAACTTCCCCGGTGTTGTTGGCATTGGCTATAAAATTCAACGTAAATTTTGGGCTGTAATAGAAGATTTTAGGTTGGACTAAATACAATTCTTCTTTAGTAGAAGATCCACCACCAATGGTTACATTACCAAACCAAAAGTTATCCTTACCTTTTTTTAGTTTTATATTCAAAGCAAAATTATCCTGATTATTACTTACTCTTCGAAGCTGACCCACTTCAGAATAGTTTCTTAGCACTTCAATTTTGTCAATAGTATTTGAAGGGATATTTTTTGTTGCAATTTTAGTGTCGCCATCAAAAAAATCTTTTCCATTTACCATAAGTTTGTTAACTACTTTACCTTCAATTTCAACGTTCCCTTCTTCATTAATTTCAACGCCCGGAAGCTTTTCCAGAACATCTTCAAGTTTACGTTCCGAACCATTTTTGAATGAATCAGCATTATAAACAATGGTATCACCTTTAATGGTAACCGGCATTTCGTAAGTAAGTTGCACGGTTTCTAACAAATTATCATTTTGAAGAATAAAGTTTTTTGAAATAGTATCTTCTAAAGTAGAAATAATTTGTTCAAACTTTTTTTTCCCTATATAACTAATTTGTAAATTATATTTCCCGTTTTTACCTAAAACCAGGGTAAACTCACCATTTTCATCGGTAATTGCATAAGATTCTAAAGCCTTTGTTTCTTGATTAATTGCAATAACATTGGCTAGTTCAAGAACATTTCCAATACTATCTTTCACAATTCCTTTAAAATTTATCTGGGAGAATGTATTTTGGACGATAAATATTAGAGTTATTAAAAATATTTTTTTCATAACAATACGGTTAAGTTGTTAGTTGAATTAATGAATAACGGTATTTGAATAAAAATTATCCTCTTCTTCTCCCGCGATTATCTCTCATTTCCATCATTTTACCAGTAATGATTTTTTTGTATTCAGTTTTAGCAACCTCTTCTCCTTTTTTTGGAGCTTCAATTTTTGATTTTTCCTCTGGATTCATTACTATTTTTGAGCATAACATGGTGGTATTACCAACATTAACTTCTAAAATTAAACCAGGTAATCCCCAAAACTCTAGAGGTCCTTGACTTATTGGTATTTGCGGTGAGTACCAGGCCGTTACCTCAGTTAATTTATCATTTTGCCCCTCTTCTTCTGAATTGTTGTTTCTAATTTCACTCCACGAGAAACTGTACCAATTAAGATCGGCATTTGGGATTAACGCTTTTGCTTTGAAACATGTGTAATTACCTATTTGCTTAGTTTCTGTTCCCATAGTCCATTGTATTGGTTGTAAATTATCTTTAACAAGAAATTTTTTACCGTAGAACTCCTGACTTTGCACAAAGGTGTTGGACTTAATATTTTTATATTGATTACCTGGTGAAAAATTTTTCCCCCATGAATCAGTAGCTCCAGAAATAGCATCAAGCTTTTCGTCTTCCTCAAAAATAGATTCCTCTTTATTAAAAGTAAGAACATATGTTTTTTCAAGTCTATTTTTAAGGTTAGCTTGAATTTGTTTTTTTTGAGCTTCACTTAACCTTGCACCAAATTTGCCCAATTCCATAGTAGATTTTGAAAAGTAATAAGCTTTTCCTTGAAATTCCTGTGCTTCTAGTGCCAATGGGATTAAAAATACAACGTAAGCAACGTGTTTTAATTTTGAATAAAATGTATACATATGATAAATTTTTAGATGTTTTTGTTTAACAAATATATAAAAAAATTAAACAAAACAAAATACCTATACATTTTTACTCATTTTAGCTTAAAAGAAAATTCTTAACATTTATTAGCTCGGTTCGGAATTTAGACTTCAAGCACTTGCTGCTGTTTTTTATGATTGATCTAAATGGCTCAAGGTCCTAAAGTGATCTATTAACAATGCTAAGTTTATACTTAAACCTAAAATGATAAACTCAATTTATCTATATTCATCGATAGTTTTTACTATTTAAACGTATTAAAAAGACTATTAAACATATAAAAACGCCCATTCATCGAATTATTACGGGTGCTAGTAAACTTTTTAATAATTTTATAATTGCGCTAAAAAACCCCAAAAAACTTTTAAAATTAGAATGTGTAATAAACACAAAAAAGGAAAGTATATAACTTTCTAAACGCCAAAATATGAATTAAATAGTTAGTAATTTTTTTCATGTTAGTTTGTTGGAGAAACCCATAAACAAACTGAATTTTGAAAAGAGATTATGCTAAAACCTTTATGAAAGGATATGTTTTATACAAAAAGTCAGGCTATTACTCAAATAGAAGAATATAAAAAGTTTATGGACTTAAACATAATAACTCTAGAGGAATATAACAAGCTTGTAATAAAATTAAAGCCTTTTGTTTTAGGAGAAAAACATTCTGAACAGTTTGATTAGTTGTAGCGATAAGATAATAAATTGGAGATATTTTATTAATTTTTTTTCATAGTATTGTTATTTTTTTGTTAAATAA
>ERZ1046740.502-NODE-502-length-32496-cov-60.680559_pt1 | contig 32496 bp, 34 predicted proteins | sample MGYA00383093_ERZ1046740 | MGnify/ENA primary metagenome ERZ1046740 (study PRJEB29581, sample SAMEA5548363) | metagenome | biome: marine; feature: coastal; material: water | depth 25 m | study: Short-term variability in the microbial, nano- and picoplankton... | reverse complement strand
AAGTGAGCAGTGTGGTGCATCAGGCTTGGTGCTGGATGTGAATAGCGCACCAAAGGCTACGTAGCTTGCCCCTTGGGTCTGTGCTTGTTTGGCCAGATCAATATCGTTGTAACACGATACGCCAATAATGGCGTCATCGCCCAATTGAGTCTTGGCTTGTTGGATTGAGTTGTCATCTTTGCCAAGGTGTACGCCATCGGCCTGCACTTTTTGCGCAAGGTTGATATCATCGTTAATGATAAATAAAGTATGATGTTTATTGCACAGTTGGCGCAATTGCAATGCTTCGTTCCGTTTTAAATGGACATTGTTGATTTTGTGACGATATTGCAATAGGCCAATTTTATGCCGGATTATAGTGGCCTCGATAAGGTCGATATTAATGGGCTCGTTTGGTGTAATGGCGTAGATGCCTTTTATTTTTTCAACTAAATTTGACATAATGAATTTTCAACTAAGGCACAATCTATTAATCACAGTTTTCATTATAGTGATTATTGCCTCTATGTGGCTTTTGATGAAGGGCTTGTCTTATTCTTTTGAGCAGCTTAGTGCGGACAGGCCAGAGGAGTTAACAGACAATCAAGTGCTCGCCCAAGAAACGGCTTATTTAGAGAAAATTGATAATTTTGCTTTGCAGGAGTTTGATGCACAGCAAAAGTTGAGCCATTTTGTTCAGGCGGATCAGTATTTTAATTTTAAAAATTCTCCAGCTTTGTTAATCAATCCAATTGTAACAACTTATGATGATAAAGGTGTTTTGGATTATGTGCTGACTTCAAAACGTGCTCAATATTTAGACAGCGGAGACATTAAGTTTAAAGGTAAGGTGGATGTTCATCTGGGTAATGGAATGACGCACAAAATGAATACACAAGAATTGTTAGTCGGCACCAAAACAGATAATTTAATTAGCCATAAAAAAGTCACTTACTTGGGTGAAAGTGCAAAGATGGTTTCTCAAGGTATGCTCATGCAAACCAAAAAAGACAAGGTAAAGCTTGTGGGCGATGTCAAGATTAATCAAGACAGCGGCCAGATAATGTTAACTAAAGATTTATATATTGATCAGGCTGGTGGTCAAAAGCATTATTACTCCGACAATGCAACAACTTATTTATCAACAGATAATAAAATCGAGGCCCAAGGCGTTGACATGGATATGCAAAAAAACATAACGCAGCTATTAGGAAAGGTGAAAATTTTGCAAAACTCAGGCTCAACAATTGATACTCAAGACTTGATTGTGGATCAATCAAACAGTACAGAAGTGTACCGTACTGATGGAAAAATTCATTACCAATCAGCTGTGGCCAATATTCATGCCGTTGGTATGAATTATGATGCTTTGAAGCAAAAAATTAAGCTCACGGGCGGAGTGACGGGGCGCTATGAATAAGCATTTATTAGTTGTAGCGTGCTTAATATTAGGATCTGGCCGTGTACTTTCTTTGTCAACAGACGGCGCTCAGCCAATTGAGGTTAAAGCGCATACGGTAGTGATTGACGAGAAAAAAGGCTTGAGTGTTTATACGGGTGGTGCCAGTGTTAAGCAAGGATCTTTAACGTTAAGTGCTGAGAAAATACACTTGTTCAGTGATCAGACGCAAGTAACCAAAGTGGTTGCCAAAGGCAATAAAGCAAAGCGCGCACATTACAAACAAAATCAACCTAATCAGCCTCGATTTATTGAGGCGACAGCTGTTGACATTACTTATTTAATTCAAAAAGAATTTGTACATTTAAAGGGTAATGCTCATCTAGTTCAGGGATTCGATTCATTTAGCGGCGGTACATTGGATTATGACATTAAGAACGATAAAGTGATTGCTGAAAAATCAAAAGACGGCACACAGAGAGTTCGTTTTAAAATCAAACTTTAGCGGGGTTTTTGGGCTTTATATATCCTTAGAGATATATAAAGATATCTCTATATCAAGGTCTTATAAAAAAGCACAATAGGTATAATTTTCTATCTTTAAACATAAATAGGATTGTACTATGTCAAAATTAGTCCCACCACACGGCAGTGATACGCTTAACGCTTTAGCGTTATCTGGCGATGCACTAACTTCAGAGCTAGCAAGAGCTGAGTCTTTACCAAAAATCACATGCTCTTCTAGAGAAGAGGGTGATGTAGTAATGCTAGGTATTGGTGGTTTTAACCCATTAGAAGGATTTATGGGTAAAGCTGACTGGCAGGGTGTTTGTGACAATATGACTATGGAAAATGGCTTATTTTGGCCAATCCCAGTAACACTATCTACTGATGACGAAGCGGTTAAAGCGGGTGATGAAATCGCAATCGTAAGTAGTAAGTCTGGTGATATCCTTGCAACAATGACAGTGACTGAAAAGTACACAATCGATAAAGATCACGAATGTGAAACAGTTTACAAAACAACCGAAGAAGCTCACCCTGGTGTTGTTATGGTTCAAGCTCAAGGCAAATACAACCTTGCAGGCCCTATTAAAGTATTATCAGACGGTGGCTTCCCAGCTAAATTCGGTGACTTGTACATGACACCTGCTGAAACGCGTGCGTACTTTGATGCAAAAGGCTGGAAAACAGTTGCTGCATTCCAAACACGCAACCCAATGCACCGTTCACACGAATACTTAGCAAAAATTGCTGTAGAGATTTGTGATGGCGTGATGATCCACTCTGTACTAGGTGGTCTTAAAGCGGGTGACATTCCTGCTGATGTTCGTTCAGAGGCAATTTCAACATTGATTGAAAATTACTTTGTTCCAAATACAATTCTACAATCTGGCTACCCATTAGACATGCGTTATGCTGGTCCTCGTGAAGCATTATTACACGCATTATTCAGACAAAACTATGGCTGTTCACACCTAATCGTTGGTCGTGATCACGCAGGTGTTGATGATTACTATGGTCCATTTGATGCACATAACATCTTTGATGAAATTGCAGATGATGCATTAATTACACAACCACTTAAGATTGACTGGACTTTCTGGTGTCATGAGTGTGGCGGTATGTCTTCAATGAAGACTTGTCCACATGAAGCTAAAGATCGTGTTCTTTTATCAGGCACTAAAGTACGTAAGATGCTTTCTGACGGTGAAGACCTTCCGCAAGAGTTCTCGCGTCCTGAAGTGGCTAAAGTATTGCAAGCTTACTATGCGACGATTAAGGCCGAAGATAAGGTTGAGATCAAGCTAAGCGGACACTCAGCTAAATAAAAATAAACATTATCTAAAAGCCTCTTAAGTAAATAAGAGGCTTTTATTTGAAACCAAACTTTTAAATAAGTATAATAGTTGGATTTTGACGAACGTAATCTGCGTTGGAATAGAAGAAGACTTAGAAGAAGAGCGCCAATCGAAAGATTAGCATAAACAGAAGTAATTGATTAACCCCAAGGAGGATTTAACCATGATCAATTTCGATACAACACCAATCGCTTCATTAATAGAAGCGGGATATACTTTTGCAGATATGCAGACGTATGTAATAGTTATGATTGCCCTAGTGGTACTTATGACAATTGCTGATTTACTGCACAAAGGAAGTACAACGTATTTCTTTAATGCTGCTGCTAAAGCAGAAGCACAACTAGCTGCAGGTAATGCAGATTGTTCAGTGGGTAAAGAAGACACTAGACTGACTCAGCTTAGCGCTGGTGATAAAGCTGGTATTTTAGTTAGCACAATCGTAACTGATGTTGCAACAGCTGGTGAGTTTCATAATCCAGTTCGTCGTTTAGTACATATCTTAACTATGTACGGTTTCATCTTATTCAATGCAGCTACTGCAATGATTATTTTTGGTGAAGCAGAAACAGCTACATTGGCAACAGTGTGGAACCTTGGTGCAATCATGTTATTAGTGGGCAGCTTCTGGTTCTGGTTCTCTTTCAAAGTAGACGGTCAAGCTGAAGGTGTTGCTTGGAATAGTATTACACTTAGAAAAGACATGTTCTCATTATCTTTAATGGGTACGTCTTTAACTGCTTTAGGTTGGTCAATTTACGGTGGCGGAACAGGCGTATGGTTTGCTTTAGTTCTTCTTTCAACAGCGTCATTATTTGGTGGCGTTTACTGGTCTAAATTCTCTCACATGTTCTTCAAGCCAGCTGCAGCTTACAACAAGCGCATCATTCAGGCTAACGGTACTAATGAGAACTTACCACACGAAACTAGATTCGGTGGCGCAACTCCAGAAGATGACGACTTCCAGAAAAACAGACACTCTATGGAGCTTCTTGTAGATGCACCAATGGACATGGGTCTAGGCATTAAGCGCGAAGCGCCTAAGCACTACTAATAATTAATTAATTTAAGAGAGGAAATAATATGCCAACTTTTGTATATATGACTCGTTGTGATGGTTGTGGACATTGTGTAGATATCTGCCCATCTGACATTATGCACATTGACGATAAATATCGTCGTGCTTATAACATTGAACCTAATATGTGTTGGGAGTGTTACTCATGTGTTAAAGCATGTCCACACCAAGCTATTGACGTTCGTGGTTACGCAGACTTTGCGCCATTAGGCCACAGTGTACGTACTATTCGTGATGAAGAAAAAGGTACGATCGCATGGAGAGTTAAATTCCGTGACGGCCGTGTTAAGAACTTCTTATCACCAATCACTACTCAACCATGGGGAACTAAGATTCCTGACTTCAGAAACGAAGCAGAGCCAAGTGATGAAATGCGTAACTCAGAGTTATTAGCATTTGAACCTAAGTACATTCGTATGGATGACGGTGGTTTACACACATTAGAATCTAACAAACTATCATTAAAAGCTGGAGGAGAATACCATGAAAGCCTATAAAACTATTGTAGAAGACAACATTGATATTCTTGTTGTTGGTGCTGGCTTAGGTGGTACTGGTGCCGCTTATGAAGCTAGATACTGGGGTCGTAACAAGAAAATCGTAATCGCTGAGAAAGCAAACATCAACCGTTCAGGTGCTGTTGCTCAAGGTCTTTACGCAATTAACTGTTACATGGGTACTCGTTTCGGCGAGAACAATCCTGAAGATCACGTACGTTATGCACGTATTGACTTAATGGGTATGGTTCGTGAAGATTTACTTTTCGACATGGCTCGTCACGTTGACTCTGCGGTTCATAAATTTGAAGAATGGGGTTTACCTTTAATGAAGGATCCTAAGCGTGAAAATGCTGAAGGTCTTGCTAAAGGCGCATACATGCGTGAAGGTAAGTGGCAGATCATGATTCATGGTGAATCATACAAGCCTATCGTTGCTGAAGCTGCTACTAAGCAAGCTGACAAAGTGTACAACCGTATTATGGTTACTCACTTGTTAATGGACGATGCTAAAGATAACCGTGTTGCTGGTTGTGTTGGCTTTAACGTACGTACTGGTAACTACCACGTATTTAAATCTAAGGCTACTATTGTTGGTGCTGGTGGTGCTTCTAACATCTTTAAACCTCGTTCAGTAGGTGAAGGTGCAGGTCGTGTATGGTACGCTCCATGGTCTTCTGGTTCTGCATATGGTCTTATGATCGATGCTGGTGCGAAGATGACACAAATGGAAAACCGTATCGTTTTGGCTCGATTCAAAGACGGTTATGGTCCTGTTGGCGCATACTTCCTACATTTGCATACTTACACTCAGAATGGTTATGGTGAAGAGTATGAATCTAACTGGTTCCCTGAATTAGAAGAAAGAGTTGGTAAGCGTTACTTGAACACTGAAGCGTCTCACGTTTCTGCACGTCCAATTCCGACTTGTCTGCGTACTTCTGCAATTATTTCTGAAATCAATGCAGGTCGTGGCCCGATTCACATGGTAACAATGGAAGCATTCCAAGACCCTCATTTAGAAGAAGTTGGTTGGGAGAACTTCCTAGGTATGACTGTTGGTCAAGCGGTATTATGGGCTGCAACAGACATCGATCCTAAGTTCATCAACCCTGAATTGACGACTTCTGAGCCGTACGTAATGGGTTCACACGCTACAGGTTGTGGTGCATGGTGTTCAGGTCCTGCGGATCTTTCTCCACCAGAGTACTTCTGGGGCTACAATCGTATGACTTCTGTTGAAGGTTTATTTGGTGCAGGTGATGCTGTTGGTGGTACACCACACGCATTCTCATCAGGCTCATTTACTGAAGGTCGTTTAGCTGCTAAAGCTGCTTGTCAATATATTGACGATGGTAAGGCTGAAGGTATTGTTGTTTCTGATAAGCAAATTGCTGATCGTAAAGCGCAAATTTACCAGCCATTAGAGACTTACAGAATTGGCCGTAATGAAATCGTTGCTGGTACAGTTTCTCCAAGCTACATTCTTCCGATGCCTGGTTTACAGCGTCTTCAGAAGATTATGGACGAGTACTGTGGTGGTGTAACAGTTTCTTACATGACTAACGATAAGTTATTGAACATGGGTATGCAGAAAATGTCTATCATGGAAGAAGACTTAGAGAAGTTAGGTGCTGAAGATATTCACCAGTTAATGCGTGCATGGGAGCTTAAGCACCGTCACCGTACTTCTGAGTGTGTATTCCAGCATACATTCTTCCGTAAGGAAACTAGATGGCCTGGTTACTACTACCGTGGTGATGCTATGAAGCTTGACGATGATAACTGGCATGTATTGACAGTTTCTCATCGTGATCGTGACACTGGTGCGTACACAATGCAGAAAGCGCCTTGTTATCACTTAGTTAACGATGAGTAAAAACTGATTAGTAATTTAATTTACTAGTTTGATAAAAAGACCAACCGGTAATAAGTTGGTCTTTTTTATCTATTGTAGGTTTTGACAAAAGACTTACAATAGATAAAAAATAATTTGCCACCCCTTAAGAGGTGCTAAAAAAGATTGGAGACTATAAATAATGAATATTATTGACAAGACAGATGAGGAAATTTTAGCAATCGCACACCCTATGTGGGACGATTTAATTAAATTCTCTAACAATGCTAACTATGGCGCATTTACACGTAACTTCTCAGAAGATTTTTTGCGTGGTGCTAACGAAGTTGAAATGGGTAAGCAATTTGCACGTAGTGAACTAACTAAGGGCTTGGAAAAGGGCGCTGACTACTTAGGCATGATTCGTCGTGGCGAGCATGTGACTGTCTTATATAGACAAACTAATAATGGCAAACTTAATGCTGAGAAAAAAGGTGAATACCTTGGAAGATTGGTTTTAGGTTATGAAAGTGACGTTGTTAAAATCTTTGGTGCAACAATTTTCTAAATTATTATGGCAGATTTTATTGAAGAGTCAAAATATGTTGAGCTTATCTACAAGGTTGTAGATAAGAAAACAGGCAACGTATTTTCAAATATTGAATACCCCGTTGGTTATGTGCACGGCGCTAACGATGTATTAGGCAAAGATGTTCTTGCAGAATTAGAAGGTCGCTCAGAAGGTGACGTGATTGAGATTAATGTTGATGTTGATAAGCTTTACGGTCCTCGTGATGAATCTCTTGTATTTATCGATAAGATTGAAAACGTTCCGCCAGAGTATCGTGTCATGGGTACTAAGGTAACCATGGAAAATAAAGACGGCCAACCAAAAGAATTTCTAGTGACTAAAGTTGATGATGAGACTGTTACTATTGATGGTAACAATCCATTGTGTGGCCGTGATGTTAACTTTTTGCTTGAGGTGACACTAGTTCGAGATGCAACTGTGGAAGAGATGGAAGCAGGTGGCACAACTGATTCTGAGCCAAGTTTAGAAGACATATTAAGTCAAGAATAATATTATGAGTGTAGAATTTACAGAATCTGAATTAACCACTATTCAAAATAATCTTGATAACCGTTGGAGGAAAGAAGAAGATAAAAAGCAAGTCCAATTAGCGGATATCGAAATTACTAAAGAGGGTGACGATAAACCTACTTTATTTCCAGCTGCAGTTTGGGAAGATCCCAACTCTACTTTTATTATTATCAAACTGGATAATTTTAAATACAAGAGTTTTTTCTATTATTTAACCGATAAAAGATTCGATACGGGTCAAGACGAATATAACGATCTTCATGAGTGTACAGATAAGCTTCTTAAGGCTCAGGCCGACTTTATTCTTACTAAGAATACCAAAGGCTTAAATGTACAGATTCATAAAGGCACGGGTATTTAAACGCTGTTAGATTGACATTAAAAAAAGACGCTTTAATAGCGTCTTTTTTATTTATCCGATTATTTAGTTTTAAGCAAAAAAAAGGAGCGCATTAGCGCTCCTTTTTAATTCACTCGACTATTACAGTAGAGGAATAATCATGATTGCAACAATGTTGATAATCTTGATTAGTGGGTTGATCGCAGGACCAGCTGTATCTTTATACGGGTCACCTACAGTATCACCAGTGATTGCTGCTTTATGTGTGTCTGAACCTTTTTCATGTCCTTCACCCAGCTGACCATCTTCGATATACTTCTTAGCATTGTCCCATGCGCCACCACCAGTGGTCATTGAGATTGCAACGAAGATACCTGTTGCGATAGAGCCAATTAACAAGCCACCTAACGCTTCAGCACCTAGCAGTAAGCCAACAGCTACTGGGAACAAGATAGGTAAGATTGAAGGAACGATCATCTCTCTAATGGCAGACTTAGTAAGCATGTCTACCGCTTTAGAATAATCAGGCTTCTGAGTGTAATCCATAATGCCTGGCATCTCTCTAAATTGACGACGTACCTCTTCAACAATGCCACCTGCAGCACGACCAACAGCTTCCATTGCCATTGCGCCAAATAGGTATGGCACAAGACCACCTAAGAACAAGCCAATAATAACCATGTGGTTTGATAAATCAAATGTGATAGGATCGTAGCCAGCTCTAGTGTTTAGCTCATTGGTAAAGTCTGCAAACAGCACTAATGCAGCAAGACCAGCAGAACCAATTGCGTAGCCTTTAGTTACCGCTTTAGTTGTGTTACCAACCGCATCAAGAGGGTCTGTAATATTACGAATCTCTTCAGGAAGCTCAGCCATTTCAGCAATACCACCAGCGTTATCAGTAATTGGACCGTATGCGTCTAATGCAACAATAACACCCGTCATAGATAACATAGCAGTTGCTGCAATAGCAATACCGTATAAACCACCTAACTCAAACGATGCCCAGATACTAGCACATACTGCTAACACTGGATACGCCGTAGATTTCATTGATAAACCAATACCAGCAATAACGTTTGTACCGTCACCTGTTTTAGAAGCTTCTGCAACATGCTGTACTGGCGCACTTTCAGTTGAAGTGTAGTATTCAGTTACAACAACCATAACACCAGTAAGCGCTAAACCGATCAATGATGCGTAGAACAAGTTCATGCCCATATTCATATCAGCTGTTACAAAGTAGAATGCAATCGCTGCTAATACTGCAGATACGATTAACCCTTTGTAAAGTGCACCCATAATAGAGCCGCCATCAGATACTTTCACGAAGAATGTGCCTACAATAGAAGCAACAATTGAAACCGCACCTAAAGCTAGTGGGTACAAAATAGCATCGTTACCCATGCCCAGTACACCTGCAAGCATCATAGTAGCAACAATCGTTACCGCGTAAGTCTCGAACAAGTCTGCTGCCATACCTGCACAGTCACCAACATTGTCACCAACATTGTCAGCAATTACTGCAGGGTTGCGTGGATCATCTTCTGGAATACCTGCTTCAACTTTACCAACAATATCAGCACCAACATCAGCACCTTTAGTAAAGATACCGCCGCCTAAACGAGCAAAGATAGAAATAAGTGAGCCACCAAATGCAAGACCGATCAATGCATGTAATGCATCAGCTTGTGGAACATCATAAGCCAATAAGCCAGCGTAGAATCCGGCAACACCTAATAGAGCTAAACCAACAACCAGCATACCTGTTACCGCACCACCTTTAAAAGCTACCTGAAATGCTGCATTAACACCATTTTTAGCCGCTTCTGCAGTACGTGAATTTGACTTAACTGATACATTCATACCAATGTAGCCTGTTGCGCCTGATAGTACAGCGCCGATTAAGAAGCCAGTACCAACAGCTGCACCTAAGAAATAAGTGATAACAACAAGTAAGATAATACCAACCATAGCGATAGTTGTGTATTGGCGGTTTAAGTAGGCGCTTGCACCTTCTGCAATTGCATCTGAAATTTCTTTCATTTTGTCTGAACCTGGAGATTGTTTATAAATCCAGTTCATTGTGTATAAGCCGTAAAGCACAGCTAAAATTGAGGCTCCAATAGCCATTTGAAGTATATCCATTATTTCTTTTCTCCTATTGATTTGTTATGTATTTTTCTTTCTCCCGGGAAGATTGTACTGTAATTTTTACAAGGTCTTAATTTAAATAAAAAAATAGCCCGATTAACAGGCTATTTCTCTAAAAATACTATTTTTTATTGATTGAAGTTAATCTTTTTTCCAATGTTTGGTTTCGATACCCTCGCCAAGATCCGCTTCGACCAATCTTGATCTTAACTTTAAGAGTTTCTCAAGTAATGCAGGCTCAGCTTTTTCATATTCTTGAGCATCTGGAACACGATTAACCACCACGCCCAATAATTCAGTAATAGCATTACCAATTGAATTTTGAGAGATAGTCACAATAAGTTTACCCTGGTCATTGCGATAAATTAATTGCTTAAAGGCAGGTTGCCAGCGAATTGATGATGCAAACTTTGGATCGCTAATGCAATGATCTCGCACCTTTTTAGCGGCAGATAAAAAACATGTATTAAACAGTAGCGTGTTTTCAATCAATTCAGGGAAATAAGCCTCTTTTGGCACTGAAGAATTTCGACATGACACTTGTGCAAAGAAAGATCTGTAAAAATCTAAAAAACCTTTTAAGACTAAATCGTATTCATCCCAAAATTTAACATTTTTCAAGCTGTCAATACCGCCAGTTACTTCCCAGCTTGGTAAGCCTTGAGGGTAGCCCGTCATCGCTAAATTTGAAGCATCGCCTGTAATTGGCTTAAGAATTTTAAAATCTAGTTTAGATTGAAATTCAGCGTAAACATCTTCCATGTAATTAGCAAATAATGAATGCTGGCCACCATCCGTTAGATTGGGATTTTTCGGATCTGATAATTCTGCATTTTTCAACTGCTCTTTATCAAACACAATAAAGTGGTTGTGCAACATACGAATACTAGGTACACCTGGAGAAGTAATGGGCCAGGTTGAGTCAAGTGAGGCCTCACCTGCTAAGACTAAATGTGTGTCGGCATCTGGAAATTCTTCTAGCATGAAGGCAATAATAATCTGATTCATGCGATTCCAAGTATTTTTTACATTACTTGGTAATTGTGTACGCCTGACAGCACGACCTAATGGATTTAAGACACTTTTTGAGGTATTATAAATAATCGAACAATCAAACAAATTCGAATGACCAAGTGCCTTACGATAGAGTAGTAAGTCTTCGTTATTAACCATTAAACCATTATTTTGCGCAAGATCTGCTAGGTTTTCTGATGAGTTGAAAAACTCATTGGGCTTCATGCCTTCTGGCACATCTAGTGGGATTGGTCTAAAAGGAACGCTTATTTGTCTTGGGCCAATTTTCATCATAATTAAGGGGTATTAAATAAATATAAAAAAGGCTTATGTCATTATGACATAAGCCTCAGTTTAGTTGGATAAGATTAAACTTTATCCTAACTGTGCATAAACACGATCTCTAACTTCATCTAATGAACCAACGCCAATAGCAGAGCCATATTTAGGCGCATTGTCATCAGTAATCATCCACGACTTGTAGTAATCTACAAGTGGCTGAGTCTGCTCATGATAAACATCTAAACGAGAACGAACTGTATCTTCATTGTCATCAGCACGCTGAACCAGCTCTTCACCAGTGATATCATCGATACCTTCCACTTTTGGCGGGTTGTAAACGATATGATAAGTGCGACCAGATGCTAAATGAGCACGGCGTCCAGACATACGAGCAACGATATCTTCATCAGGCACTTGGATCTCAACAACATAGTCAACTTTAACATTGTCAGTTTTTAGAGCCTCTGCTTGAGCAATAGTGCGCGGAAATCCATCAAATAAGAAACCATTTGCACAGTCACTTTCTTGGATTCTTTCTTTAACTAAGCCAATGATAATATCATCAGATACCAGGCCACCAGCATCCATTACTTTCTTAGCTTCAACACCTAGTGGCGTTCCTGCTTTCACAGCAGCACGCAACATGTCACCTGTAGAAATTTGAGGAATATCATATTTCTGACAAATGTTTGTTGCTTGAGTGCCTTTGCCTGCACCTGGAGGACCTAGTAAAATAACGTTCATCGTGTTTCCTATGCGTTATTAAACTTCGAAAGTTGGTAGTTTTTTCGCTACCTTTTCTTTCTTCATTACAACGTAGTCTGGAAGGCCGTTCTTGTATGGAGGGTAATTTTCACCTTCGATTAATGGCTGTAAGTACTCACGACATGCGTCTGTAATACCAAAGCCATCTTCAGAGATATATTCCATAGGCATCATTTTTTCAACGTTAGCAATATCTTTTAATTCACCTACGCCCATTTCCCAAGTGTACGGGTTATTTGATGTACGGATAATAGCTGGCATTACTGAGTTTTTACCTTGCATAGCAAGCTCAACAGCCGCTTCACCTAGTGCATACGCTTGCTCAACATCAGACTGTGATGCTAAGTGACGTGCAGCACGTTGTAAGTAGTCAGCAACTGCCCAATGGAACTTATGGCCCAATGCATCTTTAATTAGTTGGGCTACAACTGGAGCAGCGCCACCTAATTGTGCATGACCAAAGTCGTCACGCGTGCCTTGCTCAGCTAAGAATCTGCCATCTGGCCATTGCGTACCTTCAGATACAACAATTGTACAGTAGCCAAATTTCTTAACGTTAGCGTCAACTTTAGCTAGGAATTTCTTTTCATCAAATTTAACTTCAGGGAAAAGAATCACAACTGGAATTGAATCATCTAATAAGCCACCTGCAGCAGCGATCCAACCAGCATGACGACCCATAACTTCAAGAACAAAAATCTTAGTTGAAGTAGCACACATTGAAGCAACGTCAAAACTAGCTTCCATTGTAGATACTGCAATGTACTTAGCAACTGAACCAAAACCTGGGCAGTTGTCTGTTACTGGTAAGTCGTTGTCAACTGTCTTAGGTACGTGGATCGCTTGAATTGGGTAACCCATAGACTCAGATAACTGAGAAACTTTTAAACAAGTGTCAGCTGAATCGCCACCACCGTTGTAGAAAAAGTAGCCAATATCATGAGCTTTAAATACTTCGATTAGTCTTTCGTACTCAGCTTTGTTAGCTTCTAAAGACTTCATCTTGTAACGACAAGAGCCGAAACCACCTGAAGGTGTGTGCTTTAGTGCTGCAATATCAGCATCAGACTCTTTAGAAGTGTCGATTAGGTTTTCCATTAGGGCACCGATAATACCGTTTTGACCAGCATAAACTTTGCCGATTTTTTCTGGATATTTGCGAGCTGTTTCGATAACACCACATGCAGAAGAGTTAATTACTGCGGTTACACCACCTGATTGTGCATAAAAAGCATTTTTCATTGTCGTTCCTTTGTTTGCTTATAAAAAAGCGTTAATTATACCTTGCCGATAGCGATGCACTTGATTTTTTATCGTATTTGTCAACTATTGTTGGTTAAAAATGTGGGGTATAACCAGCCATATTTGTGGCGATTCTATCGTTAATATAAGGCACCCTGAGCCGCCGTGATTGCGTACTCTTCCGGCTGCACCTGGGTTGATGACCCAGGGTGCGGAATCTTGATCAACAAGTTGCTTATGGGTATGGCCATAAACAATTATTTTTGCATCGGGATAGGTATTTTTTAATGAGTCATGTGAAGGCTGTTTGCGACCGTGGGTATGTCCATGATCAACAACAATTAAGCCACCTGGAAGCGCTACTTTTTCTACTGTTTTTAGCTGAGTTAAATGCCCATCATTGTTACCTTGAATGGCGATTAATTTTTGTTTTGGCTTGAGTATTGATAAGGTGTTTTCGTCAACAATATCACCCGCATGGATGGCAATATCACATTGATTAATAAGCTTAACAACATCTGGATGGACAAAGCCATGTGTGTCGGAAAGAATGCCAATTTTGATAGGAAAATTCATAGCATTAAATTATACGCTAGGATTGTTTTTTGTATTAAATCAAGTGCTTATATTTGTTGATTTTTTTGATAAAAAATAAGTAATTTTGAGCGATATTTATGGGCATAATATTGCCATTCATAAAATGAATAAGCGAGAGGAGAATGAGTAAGGCGATAAAGAGAAGCTCGCCTTATTTTTATTGATAGGAGATTAACATGGCAGTATTATTTTCAAGTGAGTGGATGAATCAGTTAAAGGATTCTTGGAATGCATCTGATGAGGTAAGAGGTAAGTTAGCTGAAATTAACTTTTCTTCCACAATTGCTTGTGGCTTTAAAGGTGATGGTACACCAACAGGTATTTTTGTTGTGGAAAATGGTGAGTGCGTTAGTGCTGGTGATTACAGCGGTGAAAGTATTGATTGGGATATGCGCGCAGACAAGAAAAATTGGATGAAATGGCTAGATAAACCTCTAGGTATGGCATCAATGGGTATGGCTGTTACTATGGGCAAGTTAAAGTTTGAAAAAGGTGATTTTGGTGCAATGATCAAAGATCCTAGAATGGCAAATCCATTTGTTAAAAGTTTTGCTCTAATGGCTGATATTGGTGGTGAGTAATTACTAGTCAATTAGCCAATAAAAAACCCGCCTTTTAGCGGGTTTTTTATTGGCTAATTAATTTTTTTATTTAATGGTGTTTAAGTGGCAAGGCATGCTCAAACGTTTCAATATTAACAAAGCCTTTTATCTGTTTTGTGTTGATTTTTGAACTAGGCTTGCTAATGGCAACAACAGTACCAATGCCAAATTTTTTGGCAGAGTTAAGTACGCTAAGCGAGTCATCAAAGAAAATACTTTTTTGTTTGTCTAAGTGAATTTCTTCTTTAAGTTTTTGCCAAAATTCTTGTTCTTCTTTGGCAGCATTGTAATCGTGTGAAGAAATGATCTTATCAAAATAATATTCTAAGTTTGTTATGTTCATTTTTAACTGAATAGTTTTCGGGTGTGCATTGGTCACCAAATAAATCTTTTTATGATGTTGCTTTGCTTGCGCTAAAAATTCTAAGACAAATGGATGAATTTGAATTAAATGTGAAACATCTTGCTTGAGCTTAACAATATCCAGTTCAAGAATTTTTTGCCAATAATCAAGGCAATACCAATGTAGTTTTCCTTGCTCTGCTTCAAGCATCGGAACGATTTTATCTTTAGATTGTTGGTGAGTTAGGTTGTGTTTGTTGGCATACACTAAGGGTAGATATTCTAGCCAAAAGTGCAAGTCAAAATTAAGATCTAACAGTGTACCATCCATATCCAATAGAACAGTATCAATCTCAGACCAATTGATGCAGGAAGGCCTTACCCTCCTCTTTGGATTATTTTCTACGCCATCTGGTGCCATTTGCGCTATCCTCTAAAACAATACCCAGTTCAGTTAGCTCATCACGTATTTGATCTGATAAGGCAAAATCTTTATTAGCCTTGGCTTCATTGCGTTGTGTAATTTTTGCATCAATATCACTATCATCCAAATCTACACCTTGCTTTAAAAAACTATCAGCATCCATTTGCAGAATACCAATATAGCTACCCAGTTTAATAAGTAGTTGCGCTAAAGCATTTGCTTGATCAATATCTTTATCACGCTCCGAATTAACCAATTTTGCTAATTCAAATAAAACACTTAAAGCGATTGGCGTGTTGAAATCATCATCCAGCGCTTCGTTAAATTTGGTTTCAAAATCAAAACGTTGAGACACTTCTTCTAATGCAGCGTTGCTTGCATACAAGCCTCGAATGGCTGTGTATAGTCGTGTTAACGACGCTTTGGCATTATTAAGATTGTTGTCTGAAAAATTAAGTGGCGAGCGATAATGTGAACTCATAATAAAGTAACGTAACGTTTCGCCATCATAATTTTCTAACACGCCACGAATGGTGAAAAAATTATTCAGAGACTTGCTCATTTTTTCATTATTAATATTAACAAAGCCAACGTGCATCCAAGTGTTTACAAAAGAGCAACTGTTAGCACCTTCGGATTGGGCGATTTCGTTTTCATGATGCGGAAATGATAAATCCATGCCGCCACCATGAATATCAAAATGGTTGCCTAAATGATGTGTTGACATAGCCGAGCATTCAATATGCCAGCCTGGACGGCCATTTCCCCAAGGTGATTCCCAGCTTGGTTCGTTGGTTTTGGCCATTTTCCACAAGACAAAATCTAATGGATCTTTTTTGTCAGAATTTACATCTACTCTTGCGCCAGCTTCCAGATCATCTAAATTTTTGCCACTAAGTTTGCCGTAATCTTTGAACTTACGCACAGAATAATAAACATCACCATTTTTTGCCTGATAAGCAATGCCTTTTTCAATCAACGCTTCAATCATATAAAACATTTGATCAATGGCATCGGTAGCACGAGGCTCTATATCAGGCGGCAAAATCCCCAGCTCACGCTCATCTTCATGCATCGCATCAATAAAGCGATTGGTAAGGCTATAAATATCCTCTTCGTTTTCAATCGCTCTAGCGATGATTTTGTCATCGATATCGGTAATATTACGCACATAGGTAACATTAGGATAATGACGTCTAAGGTGACGAGTGATTACGTCAAACATCACCAAAACGCGTGCATGACCCATATGGCAATAGTCATAAACAGTCATGCCACATACATACATACCGATCTTATCCGGATCGATAGGGTGAAAAACTTCTTTTTGTTTACTAAGTGTATTGTAGATTTTAAGCATGGGTGTATTTTACGTTAATCTGATACTACTTAGACCACTGCATTAATTCGACACACAAACCCTTATTTTTTATAGGTATTGTGCGCAATCATCGTTGTATAATCTATGGGTTTATTAATTAATTAATTGGAGAGAACATGAGCGTTTTAGTAACTCAACAAGCACCAGATTTCACAGCAGCAGCAGTATTGGCAAATGGCACAATCGTTGATGATTTTCAACTGTCTAGCCTTAAAGGCAAGAAGATTATGTTGTTTTTCTATCCTTTGGACTTTACTTTTGTTTGTCCGTCAGAGATCTTGGCGAATCATCATAGAATGGCAAAATTTGCTGAAAAAGGTGTTGAAGTAGTTGGTATTTCAATCGATTCGCAGTTTACTCACAACGCATGGCGCAACACTGCGGTTAATGATGGTGGTTTAGGCGTAATTGACTTCCCTCTAGTTGCTGATGTTAATCATTCAATCATGGAATCTTACGGCATTGTTCATCCAGATGGCGTGGCATTGCGCGCATCATTCTTAATTGATGAAGAGTTTACGGTTCGCCATCAAGTGGTTAATGATTTGCCATTGGGTAGAGATGTTGATGAAATGTTACGCATGGTTGATGCGCTTGATTTCCACACAACGCACGGTGAAGTTTGCCCTGCAGGTTGGAACAAGGGTGATGAAGGTATGAAAGACACACCAGCAGGTGTGGCTGATTATTTATCAAAACATGCTGATGAATTGTAAATAAAGCTTGCATTAGAAAAAGGGAGTTTTTACTCCCTTTTTTATTGAGAAAAATTAAAGAAATGAAAAAATATAAATGTATGGTGTGTGGTTGGATTTATGATGAAGCCAAAGGCTCAGAAAAAGAGGGTATTGCGCCCGGCACAACATGGGACGATGTTCCTGAAGATTGGGTATGTCCTGATTGTGGCGTGACCAAAGACCAATTTGATATGGTTGAAATTTAATAACGATCATCTTTTTCTCTATAACTTTGTTAAAGATTTTGCAATAACGACTCATTTACCAAATGTAAACTCGTCTTTATTGTTCAACCTTTGCCTTGTTATAGTAAAAAAATATTTCTCGTAAGACGCCTCTAGTAAAATAAAGGGCTATTTTTAAGGTTAAGCAAAGGAAAAGTTATGTCAAAAATATTAGTATTGCCGGGTGATGGCATTGGTCAAGAGATTGTTGAGCAAGCGCTTAAAGTCATTAACCATCTAAATGCAAATAATGATTTGAACATGGAATTGGTACACGGCCTAATTGGCGGTACTGCTTATGATGAAACGGGTTCACCACTTCCTCAAACGACACTTGACGCTGCTAAGCAATGTGATTCTATTTTGCTTGGCGCTGTTGGCGGCTACCAGTGGGAAGCTTTAGAGCGTGATCTTCGACCTGAGCGCGGCCTATTAGGTTTGCGTGCTGAGATGGATTTATTCTCAAATCTTCGCCCTGCAATTTTATATCCGCAATTAGCCAGCGCTTCAACTTTAAAAGAAGAAATTGTTTCTGGACTGGATTTAATGATCGTTCGTGAATTGGTGTCGGGCATATACTTTGGTCAGCCTCGCGGTATTGAAATGCGCGACGGTGAGCGTTACGGTTTTAACAGTGCAACTTACTCTGAATCAGAAATTCGTCGTATTGGTCACTCAGCCTTTAAGATTGCACAAAAACGTGACAAGCGTGTTTGTTCGGTCGACAAAGCCAATGTGTTAGAAGTGTGCGAGTTATGGCGCGAGGTAATGATCGAAGTGGCTAAAGACTATCCAGATGTCGAGCTTTCTCACATGTATGTGGACAATGCTGCAATGCAGTTAGTTAAAGCACCGAAGCAGTTTGACGTGATGGTTACTTCAAATTTATTTGGCGACGTCTTATCAGATTGTGCTGCAATGCTTACTGGCTCAATTGGCATGTTGCCATCAGCCTCTTTAAATAAAGATGGCTTTGGTATGTATGAGCCAATCCATGGCTCTGCACCTGATATTGCTGGCCAAAATATTGCCAATCCACTAGCCACTATTTTGTCAGTTTCAATGATGTTGCGCTACTCACTTGATCAAGTTGCCTTAGCCGATAAGATTGATTCAGCTGTTAATACGGTACTTGATCAAGGCTACCGCACTGCCGATATCGCCAGTGAAGGCGACACGGTTATCGGTACTAATGAAATTGGTGACTTAGTTGTTGCCGCACTTTAGGGAAGCGTGATGGATATCGTTGTTTATTCAACCAATACTTGCCCAATTTGCGTAAAAACCAAAGAGTTATTAAATAAATGGAATCTGCCTTTTGAACAAAAGATGATTGATGAAGATCGCGCTCACATGGTGGAATTTTCAAAGGTAACAAATGGTGCTAGAATGGTGCCACAGCTTACCATCGACGGAAAACACATTGGTGGGTTTAGTGATCTAACAGAGCTTCACATGGATGGATTCTTCGATTCACAGGGCTAATTTTCACCCCTGTTTTTGTTGTCAAAAATTCCTGATTGGTCACTTATTAAGTATAAGCTCCCAGCTCAGAAATTTTCTTACGCCTCAACAGAGATAAAATTTTTCACCCGTGAAATAAGGGGTTTTTACCAAACTCCTCATGCCTCAACTTTGATAAAAATTACTGCCTATTTAGATATGGGAGCTTTTAATTCGTGGCTTGCTCTACCGCGTAGTTGGCATGTATTAATGTTGTGTCATACAATGGTATAGAAGTATGTTTTTGCTGGACTAACAATGCAATTTCTGTACAACCAAGAATAACCGCTTCAGCTCCGTTTTCATAAAGTGAGTTTATAATTTCAAGATATACACTCCTTGAATCATTGGATATAGTCCCCACGCATAATTCTGAGTAAATTATTTTATGTATTGTATTCATATCTTCATCATTTGGCACTACAACATCAATATTAAATTTGTCGATTAATCTGCGTTTATAAAAATCTTGCTCCATGGTGAATCTTGTTCCTAACAATCCTACTTTTTTTATGCCATCTTTAATTAGAGTTTTTGCTGTCGCATCCGCAATATGAAGTATTGGGATAGAAATATTTTTTTCGATTTCTGGGGCAACTTTATGCATTGTATTGGTGCAAATAAGTAAAAAATCTGCACCACCAGACTCAACTGACTGGGCTGCTTTTGATAATATATTTGCGGTTTCCTTCCAGTTATCTTGATGTTGTAATTTTTCAATTTCATCAAAGTCAACACTGTACATGCATATTTTTGCAGAGTGCAAACCGCCAAGTTTATCCTTGACACCTTCATTGATAAACTTGTAATAACTAGCAGTAGACTCCCAACTCATTCCACCTATCATTCCAATTGTTTTCATTTACACACATCTAATTAATAATTAATACTATGCAAGTATATATTTAAAAATTTAGGAAATAGTCAAAATGGCATAAAAAATACCAAAAATCCTTATAAATAAAGCCATATAAGGGGCGCATTTCAATAAAAACAGACTGTTTTGACTCAAAAGCTAATAAAGCCACCCTTATGATTGCGTCATAGGCCATGCCTATGACGGTAAATGAAAAATTTCAGAAATTTTTAAAATGGGTGATAATATTTAAGTTTTGCGTTACAATTTGCCCTTATGAAAGATATAGTGGTAAATAATCCAGATTTAAAGAAGTTAATGGAAGGTAATAAGCGTTACGTTTCCTCGCATCTTAAGCATCCTGATCAATCGAGTGAGCGTCGTTTTGAGCTTAAGCACGGACAACACCCTTTTGCGATTATTTTGGGCTGTTCTGATTCTCGCGTGCCACCCGAGGTGATTTTTGATCAAGGGCTGGGTGATTTATATGTGGTGCGTGTGGCTGGCAATGTGCTTGGTCAAATGATTGTAGCCAGCATTGAGTACGCCGTTTTGCATTTAGATGTGTCATTAATTATGGTGATGGGGCATTCTCAGTGTGGCGCAGTTGGCGCAACTTGTGGTCATAATCAGCTTGAAGGTCAGCTTCCCAGTTTAACTTTTGCACTTAATTCAGCTTACAATAAAGCCAAAGATTTACCAGGAGATTTAATTGAAAATGTCGCCATTGCTAATGTTGAAAATGTCACAGAAGAGTTAAAACAAACAGGCGTTCATTTTCCTAAAATGATCAAAGAGAATGGGCTAACTATTGTTCCTGCTTATTATCATATTGGCACTGGCAAAGTGGAAATACTAGAGTCATGAATTTAGAAATTACGAATGAATTCTCTAGCACACTATATTGGATTTCTTTAGTGGCGGTAATGGTGTCATCGGCATCAGGCGTACTGAAGTCTGGCTTTAGGCGGTTTGATTTATTTGGCGTGATTATTATCGCCATTACCACGGGATTAGGCGGTGGATCACTAAGAGATATGCTGTTGGATATTGAGGTTTTTTGGATTAATGATCAAATCTTTTTTATTGTTTCACTAATGAGTGCCATTGTTATTTTTGTGGGTGCTAGGTTAATTTCAATTTCATCAAAATTATTTTTAATTCCAGATGCAGCAGGGTTGGCAGCATTTAGTATTGCTGGCACAATGGTGGCGCTTGTGGCTGGTGTACCTTGGATGATCGCCAGTTTTATGGGAGTGATTACAGGTTCAATGGGTGGAATTTTTAGAGATTTATTGTGTAACGAAACGCCTATTGTTTTCAAAAGTCAGCTCTATGCAACAGCCGCATGGCTTGGGTCTTTGGGTTTTATTCTATTATTGCAATACGGCATTGGCGTTACTGTTAGTGCAATTATTGCAGGATTTACGATATTTATAACTCGATTAGTGGCGTTGCGTCTCGATCTTGGCTTGCCAAAATTTAACTTTAAAGAATAGAATTTAAGGCATTTTTTTAGAGCAAAAAAAATGACGACCATTGGTCGTCATTTTTAGTTTGAAACAGATATATTTAAATATCTAACGCCTCAATCTCTAGCAACATTTTATTAATATTCTTGCCTAATTGGGCATCATAACCATGCCAATCACGATAATCAGCTAAGCGTTTATCAGCAAACGGCTTGATTTCATAGTCTGCCAAATCTTCTTCATAGCCTTTTGCAGTTTCTTCTTTGATGATTTTTAAGTAGGTTAGAAAAGGAACGACAGCCTCCTCTGCATTGCCAGATGGGCCGTGTCCTGGTACATAATGATTAAGACCTAGGTCAATCGCATATTGTAAAGCTTTGATATTGCCATGCATATTGGAAGTGCCATCAAAACGACCAAAACGATTAACCAAGTCATTGTCACCTAAAAATAAAGTCTTGCTACCAACGTGCTCAATCATGATGTCAGTATTGGTATGGGCAACGCCAGTAATATCATTATGGATTTTAAAAGTCTCGCCGCCAACTTGAATGATCTGTTGATCAGTCGTTGCATTAGTGGGGTACACGGCTATAGTGCCGTTTGATAAGCCTTCAGTTGAGCTATCCATTAAATTAACCCAGCGCTCACCTTCGCCATCTTTTGCTTGAACGATCATTTGTGGATGCGCATAGATTTTAGCATTTGGATATTGCTCCATGATTGCCTGATTTCCCAGCCAATGATCACCATGAACATGGGTGTTAAAAGCAGCAACAATCGGCTTGTCAGTAAATTTTTTAATTTCTTTAATAACATTTTGTCCGATTTGGTATGTGCCGCCCGGATCAATTACGATTACACCATCAGCACCAATAATCATGCCAGGGTTGTTCATAAAACCGTGATTTTGTACGCTTGGTTCGTCCAATGGGCCGTGTATTACGTATGAACTTTTACTGAGCTTATCAAATTGATAATCGCCCAGTCCATCAATGGTCCAAGCTTGTGCGATTGATGCAAGGGTAAATGCAAACAATAGGGTTAATTTTTTCATGATTCTCTCCTCTATATGAAGATATGAATTGTACCTAATGTTATAATTTATCTATGAGAAAAAAACCAATACTTTCTAATGTAGTCAATATTGCTACCACTAAATTTTTCAATATTCAATCGATGGATGTTGAATTTTCCAATGGTGAAAAACGACAATATGAGCGTCTAAAACCGCCAGGAAATGGCGCAGTTTTGGTGATCCCTATGATTGATGATGAGACCGTGTTGATGATTTATGAATATTCTGGCGGTACAGACAGATATGAGCTTGCACTTACTAAGGGGAAAATTGATGATGGAGAGATGCCACTTGAAGCGGCTAATAGGGAGTTGATCGAAGAGATTGGTTATGGCGCTAAAAAACTCACCTATATGAAGGCCATGAGTATTGCGCCAGGCTATCAGTCAAGTGTGACACACATCGTTTTAGCGCAGGATTTATACAAAGATAGCGCACAAGGCGATGAGCCAGAGCCACTTGAAGTGGTTGAGCATAAATTGGCTGATTTAGAGACTTTGGCATATAACAATGATTTGACTGAGGCTCGTAGTATTGCTGCTCTTTACATGGCTAAAGAGGCAATTAGACAGCAAAATCTTAGTGATTGAAATCCCCCAATCTTTTGTACTAACCAACCCAGACACGCCTTTTGCAGAAGTTGATCTTGCACTAAAAGAGCCGAATGGGCTGATTGGAGTGGGTGGTGATTTATCTACCAAGCGTTTAATTGAGGCTTATCAGCAAGGTATTTTCCCGTGGTATAGTGAGGATGATCCGATACTTTGGTATTCTCCAGATCCGCGCATGGTGTTAACACCGGATGCATTGCATATTTCTAAAACTTTAAAGAAGATCCTTCGTAAGGGCGTATTTCAAATTAAAGTTGATGTTGATTTTGATGCAGTCATTCGCCATTGTCAATCCATCAAACGCCAAGATCAAGATGGAACCTGGATTGATAATGACATGATTGCCGCTTATACAGAGCTTCATAACCAGGGTATCGCTAAATCAATAGAAGTCTATCAAAATGATCAACTAGTGGGCGGCTTATATGGTGTTTCTATGGGGCGTGTATTTTTTGGAGAATCGATGTTTTCTTTGGTTGCTAATGCTTCCAAAGTTGCTTTGATATACCTTGCTAAAAATATGGATTACGAGCTTATTGACTGTCAAGTGGAAAATCCTCATTTAAAAAGCTTGGGTGCCTTTAATATAGAGCGTTCAGCGTTTATGAATTTATTAGAGGATTTGCTGTAAAATAGGCGCTTAATCATAATTAATTATAGAAAAAATGAAAAAATTATTACAGTTAGCTGCATTGGTTTTTATTATTGTCGGTCTTTCCGCCTGTGGAAAAATGGGTGAACTTGAGGCAGTTAAGGTGGAACAAGTAGCGGCACCTGTTCAAGCAATTGATGCATCTACAACGAGTATTGCAGTTGCACCAGAATTAGATATCTTGCCTCATAACTCAAAATAACACTTGAGCTTTTCCTACAAAAATCAATCTTTACATGCTGAATCTGTTGATATTGCAGATTTAATGCAGAGCTACGGCTCGCCGTTATACGTTTATTCACGTACCGACATTGAGAATAACTGGCGTGAATTTGACTTAGCTTTTGGCGATCATCCACATTTGGTGTGTTATGCGGTAAAGGCGAATTCCAATATCGCTGTGCTTAATGTACTGGCAAAAATAGGTGCGGGTTTTGATATTGTCTCAATTGGCGAATTAGAGCGTGTATTGGCTGCGGGCGGTGATGCAAATAAATGTGTATTTTCAGGCGTGGCAAAAACTGTAATAGAGATTAAGCGTGGGCTTGAAGTGGGCATTCGTTGTTTTAACGTTGAGTCTGACGCTGAGTTAGATCGTATTGAGCAAGTGGCAAGCAGCATGAATGTGCAAGCGCCAATTTCAATACGCGTTAATCCAAATGTAGATGCAAAAACCCATCCGTATATTTCCACTGGCCTTAAAGAAAATAAATTTGGCGTAGATATTGATGACGCTATCGCATTGTATGAAAAAGCACATCATTCGAGTCATATTAATGTCCAAGGTTTGGATTGTCATATCGGTTCGCAGCTAACAGATGTATCGCCATTTTTAGATGCTCTAGATAAAGTGCTGGATCTTATTGACAAGTTGAATGATCGAGGTATTGAAATTGCTCATTTAGATTTAGGTGGTGGCGTTGGGATTCGTTATGATGATGAAGTAACCATTGATATTACTGCTTACGTGGGCGAAGTGCTTAAATGCGTTGGCGATTTAGAAATTATTTTAGAACCTGGTAGGGCCATTGTTGGCAATGCAGGTGTATTTGTTACTAAGGTAGAATTTTTAAAGCAAAATTCAGCCAAATCATTTGCTATTATTGATGGTGCGATGAATGATTTATTACGACCTGCTTTTTATAATGCTTATCACAACGTGCTACCAGTTCATGAAAATGCCAAAGGGATTGATGCCACTTGGGACTTAGTAGGTCCAATTTGTGAAACAGGTGATTTTTTAGCCAAAGATCGACAACTATCTTTATCAGCAGACGACTATCTAGCAGTTATGTCTGCAGGCGCATACGGCTTTACTATGAGTTCTAATTACAATTCCCGACCACGAGTGGCTGAAGTGATGGTGGCAGATGATGCACACCATTTGATTCGCAAGCGTGAAACTATCCAAGACTTATTTAATACAGAGACCCTAATCAATGACTAATCTTACCAACAATCAAAAGAAATTTTTACGATCTAAGGGTCACAGCCTGAAACCAGTTGTAATGCTGGGTCAACACGGCCTTAGTGAAGGTGTATTGGCTGAACTAGAATCAAGCTTGGAAACGCATGAGCTATTAAAAATCAAGGTTCGTGGCGATGACCGTGAAGACAAGCAGCGTGTTATTGAAGAGATTGTCAAAGCAACTCATTCACATTTAGTTCAAGTAATTGGCAATGTGATGGTTATTTACCGTGCTTTTGAAAAAGATCCTCAACTCATCCTTCCAAGAAAATAATTACCCATGATCAAGATTGCCATTAGTGCTGCTGAAACATCAGGAGATCTAATTGGTTCAACCTTGGTTGATGCTCTAAAAGAGCAAGATCCAACACTGGAAATTGAAGGTCTTTGTGGCGATAAAATGCGCCTATCAGGCTGTCATCAACTTTGGGATATGAGTCTGGTCAATGTGATGGGTTTTAGTGAGGTTTTAAAAAAACTACCCTCATTGCTCAAACTCAGAAAAGCTATTATTCAGAAGTTTTCTAAAAATAAGCCTGATATTTTTATTGGCGTGGATGCGCCTGATTTTAATTTCGTTATTGAAAAAAATCTTAAAAAACAAGGGGTTAAAACTGCTCATTTTGTTTCTCCATCCGTATGGGCATGGCGCCAATCACGGGTTAAAAAAATCAAACAGTCAAGTGATTTAATTTTATGTCTTTTTCCTTTTGAGGTTGATTTTTATAAGCGTCATAATCAAAAAGCAGTATTTGTTGGCCATCCTTTAGCGGAAAAGCTAATGCCAAGAAAAAACCATAAGCTATCTAAAGAAATTTTACTAATGCCTGGCTCAAGAGAGGATGAGGTTAAGCGCTTGTTGCCAGAGATGCTGATAGCAGCAGCAGTAATGTTAGAACAAGACAATAGCCTTGTATTTCATTTGGCATTGGCTAATGAAGATTTACTAGATTGGTCTAAAAAATTGATAGGCGATCAAAAGATTGGGATATCTATTGATAAGTCGCACAAACGCATGCAAAGCGCTGATTTGGTATTGGTTGCCTCAGGCACAGCAGCACTAGAATTAGCTTTAGTGGGTGTGCCTATGGTTGTCATTTATAAGTTATCTACACTGAGTTATTTTATTGCTTCAAGATTAGTTAAAAGTCAATATATCAGCTTGCCAAACGTGATTGCTAATAAGTCATTAGTGCCGGAGCTTATCCAAGATGACGCCAATGGTGATAATATTGCCAAGCATGCGATGGATATTATTAGAAGCGATAATACTGAGTTGATAGCGCAGTTTGGGCAGATACATCAAAGCTTGAGTTTAAATGCCAGCGAAGAGTCGGCTAAATTAATTTTAGAATTCATTCATGAATAAGAATTTTGAAAAAATTGTTGACTTTGCATTAGCTGAAGATCTAGGCTCTGGCGACGTATCTGCTGGTTTGTTGGCAGATAGTCAAGTCCAAGCAACGATTGTTTGTCGAGAAAGTGCCATTATTTGTGGCATAGAATTTGCACAAGCTGCTTTCTTATCACTGAGTAAAGACATTGAAATTGATTGGAAAGTTGAGGATGGTGATGCAGTAACTTCATCTCAGGTGCTGTGTATTTTGCTAGGCTCATCAAAAGCGATTATTAGTGCTGAGCGCGTGGCGCTTAATTTTTTACAAACATTAAGTAGTGTTGCCACGCAAACACAGGCGTTAGTTCGTCAAATTTCACACACCAAAGCGCAACTGCTAGACACTCGAAAAACCATACCAGGATTGCGTTTGGCACAAAAATATGCGGTCAAATGTGGCGGTGGGGTTAATCATCGTATTGGGCTTTATGATTGTATTATGCTTAAGGAAAATCATATTATTGCATCAGGCAGTATTACCAAGGCAGTTGAGATGACCAAGAGTCAACACCCCCAACTTGACTTAATTGTTGAGGTGGAAACGCTAGATCAGCTAGCAGAAGTATTAAAACTAAAGGGCGTTACTCGAGTGCTTTGTGATAATTTTTCTAACCAAGAATTATCACAAGCAGTGCTTAGGTCTAATGGTGTTTTACCGATAGAGGCATCAGGTAATATTGACTCCGATAGTATTGTGGGCGTGGCAGAAACAGGCGTTGATTTTATTTCAACAGGTAGTATTACTAAGAATATTCAAGCGATTGACTTGTCTCTACGCTTCTCCTGAAGCAAAAAATGCAGGGCTGAGTAAGCTGTCTTTAGTGTTGTAGCGTAAAGGTTCGCCATTTTTTCTAACAACGCTACCACCAGCAGCTTCCAGGATACAAACACCAGCAGCAGTGTCCCATTCTGAGCAAGGGCCAAATCTAGGATAATAATCATACACCCCCTCGGCAATTTGGCAAAATTTTAAAGCGCTACCTAGATGATTAATCTTAGAGTTTTCAAATTTTTCTAAATGAGACTGTAGCTCTTTATTGTTAGCAGAGTGACGACCAATAACCACCTCTAAGGGTGATTTTTTTGGTGTTGTTTGTAGTATGTTTGTTTGACCTTGATGTAGTTTAAATGCTTGCATTTGGTCATTGGTATAGTAATGTGTTTTGCTGAGTGGTGCATAAACAAGGCCGAAAATAGAGCGGTTGTTTTTGATGTAAGCAATGCAAATGCAAAATTCACCAGTTTGTTCGATAAAATCTCGCGTGCCATCGAGTGGATCAATCAGCCAGTACTCATTCCAACTAGATCGGGTAGAAAAGTCAATAGCTTCAGACTCTTCAGAAAGTACAGGGATATTTGGCGTTAGCTCGTTTAAAGCATCGACAAGTAATTGATTAGATTGCTCATCAACAACAGTAAAAGGTGTTTCATCAATCTTAGCCTCAACCGTTAAATTGGTTTTATAGTGCGACATAATTTCACTTCCAGCTCGGGTTGTTAGTTCAATTAATAAAGGCAAGATTTTTTCAAATTTCATATGACTATCATACCTTGCTGATTTGCTCAGGCGCACGACAAATCCAACTCGGAATGAGATGTGAAAAAAATTGCGAGTATTTTTTCTACGCACAAGGCGGATGCCAGAGTAAGTGAAAGAGTATGGTTTTTCTATATGACTGAGCGCACGACAAATCCAACGCAGTGCGAAGGGAAAAGACGAAGCAATTTTAATATGGTGGGCCTACTTGGACTTGAACCAAGGACCAATCGATTATGAGTCGAGTGCTCTAACCAGCTGAGCTATAGGCCCGAAAAACGGATGACTTAAGAGTCTAAGAAGCTTTGAAGCTTGTGAGCGCGAGAAGGGTGTCTAAGCTTTCTTAGTGCCTTTGCTTCAATTTGACGAATACGCTCACGTGTTACATCAAATTGACGACCCACTTCTTCTAGTGTGTGATCAGTATTCATGTCAATACCAAAGCGCATTTTCAATACTTTTGCTTCACGTGGAGATAAGTTAGATAACAAATCTCCAGTTGTTTCTCTTAAGCTTTCTTTGGTGGTAATTTCTACCGGCGAAGAAAGGTTGGTATCCTCAATAAAGTCACCAATGTTTGAATCTTCATCGTCACCTACTGGTGTTTCCATTGATAAAGGCTCTTTGGCAATTTTAAGAATTTTAATAATTTTGTATTCTGGCAATTCCATTTCAGTTGCCAACTCTTCAGGTGTTGCTTCACGACCAAATTTTTGTAATAGTTGACGACGTACACGATTTAACTTATTGATTGTTTCAATCATATGTACTGGAATACGAATTGTACGAGCCTGGTCGGCAATAGAGCGAGTAATTGCCTGACGAATCCACCAAGTGGCATAAGTTGAGAACTTATAACCACGACGGTATTCAAATTTGTCTACCGCTTTCATTAGGCCTACATTGCCCTCTTGAATTAGATCTAAGAATTGCAGGCCACGGTTTGCATATTTTTTAGCAATTGAAATAACCAGTCTTAGGTTGGCCTCAATCATTTGTGATTTGGCTTTTTTGGCATGACGATCGCCTTTGCGGTAAAGTTTATTTAAGGCTTTAAGCTCAGGAATGGTTAGCTGCATCTCTTCTTCATATTCAAGAAGGTTTTTCTGTGCATAGTAAATTTCATCTTTACTAGCCTCTAAAGATTTAGTAATTTTGTCATCTAGTTTTGCTTTTTTCAGCCAATCGAAATTTGTTTCGTTATCAGTGAATAGCTCAAAGAATTGTGTTCGATCCATGCCGGAATAAAGACAAGCATTTTGAATGGTTTTCTCTTGTTTTTTAACCAGTGCAGCTCGATCACAAATAACTTCCATCATGGTGCTAACCAGTTTTGGTGCTAGACGTAAATCTGACAAACCTTTAGATAATTGTACGCGAGCAGCAATGGTTTTTTTATGACGGAAACCGTGTTTTTCGTTAAGTTCTTGATAGCCTTTAGAGCAAGATAATACAGTCTCAAAGCGGGTATACACTTTTTCTTCATCAGGGCCTGTGTACTCCATTTCTTCCATGTCTTCGTATTCTTCATCGTCGTCAAATTCGCCAGCATCGAATGCTGCTTTTTTAGCTTCAAAATCTGCTGCATCACCTTGGTAGCCGATGATAACGTCTGTCATTTTACATTTGCCTTCTTCTAGACGCTTATGTGCTTTAAAGAAGTAATCAGTAATAGAAGGGTATAGGGTAATAGCTTGCATGATTTCAAAAACACCAGCTTCAATCTCTTTAGCAATGCGAATCTCATCTGATTGCTCAAGTAAGTCTACCACACCCATTTCACGCATGTACATTCTAACTGGATCAGTGGTTCTACCAAATTCAGAGTCTAGTGCTGCTAGCGCTGCAACCGCTGCTTCTGCAGAAGTTGATTGCGCCTTAGCACCTGATTCTACGACCAAAGTATCCGCATCTGGAACAGTGTCTGATACCGTAATATCTAATTCTTCTAAGATAGTTACAATCGGCTCTATTTGATCTTGCGTTAGCAAGTCTTCCGGCAAAAGGTCATTGATTTCAGAGTAGGTTAAATAGCCTTTCTCTTTACCAACCATGATGAGTTTTTGTAGAGCTTGCTTGTGTGCTTTAGTGGTAGATTTCATAAAGTAAGATGTTTTGACAAACCAAATGTTGGATTATACACAAAGTTACCACGAAAAATCATAGCCTTGTGCGGTTTAAAGAAGGGGTGTTGCTTACTGAATATCAGCAAAAATATTAATAATAGACTGCTCTTCACTAATACGTTTAATAACCTCGGCCATGATTGGCGCAATAGATAGCTGTCTAATTTTGTTGCATTGTGCAGAGTCGGCCGTTAATGGAATGGTGTTAGTTGTTACTAGCTCATCTAATTCAGAATTTTTAATATTACTAATGGCATTACCTGAAAGAACGGCGTGCGTTGCATAAGCAACAACTTTTTTAGCACCCCTTTCTTTTAGGATGCTAGCTGCCTGACAAAGTGTACCAGCTGTATCAACCATGTCATCAATCAAGACACAAGTCTTACCTTCAACATCGCCAATAACGTTCATTACTTTCACCATATTTGGCGCAGGGCGTCGTTTGTCAATAATGGCCAAATCAGCATCGTTTAATTTTTTAGCAGCAGCTCTTGCACGTACAACGCCGCCAACATCCGGAGAAACTACAACAACATCTTCGTAGTTTTTGCTAATGATGTCGTCTAGCAATACAGGCTGAGCATAGATATTATCAATTGGAATATCAAAAAATCCTTGAATTTGATCAGCATGTAAATCAACCGTTAAGATTCTGTCAATACCGGACGCTTCAACCATTTTAGCGGCAAGTTTTGCAGTAATTGGAACACGGGTTAAACGTGAACGGCGATCTTGTCTTGAGTAGCCAAAATACGGTACAACTGCGGTAATTCTTGCAGCAGAAGAGCGTTTTAGTGCGTCTGCCATCACTAACAATTCCATTAACGTTTCAGCAGGTGAAGGGCCGCAAGTTGGCTGAATAATGAACACATCACAGCCACGAACATTTTCTAAAATTTCAACTTGAGATTCGCCGTCGCTAAATCTACCGACAACTGCCTTTCCTTGTGCAATGTTTAAACTAGATATGATTTCGCCAGAAAGCAATGGATTAGCGTTGCCGCTAAAAATTTTAATTGTGTCAAGAGACATAAGGAGTTGTTAGTTGTTAGAAATTCATTAAATTATACTACGTTACGATGAAAAAAATGAGGTTGAGCGAGTAAATTTAATCAAATAAAAAACGCAAAAAAAGCCACGCCTTGGAGAATCAAGACGTGGCTTTAAAAATGGCTAGGCTAGTAGAATTCTAGCCCGTACCTCTTAACTATTATCTATTAATATTAAACCATTTCATTTGCTCAGCTGCTGGATTAATAATAGGGCCGTCTCTATTCTCCTCAGTAATATCAAACGACATTCCTGGCGGCATACGGTTATTACGAAGACGCGCCTTCATTTTAGAATGAGCCCAATCATAATCCTTGGCACCAACAGCAGACTGACCAAATAATGGCACACCTGGTGGTTTAGAAATCGCATCACCACCACGCATCAAGCCTTTATATGAAGTAAGATCCATTTCATGGAATGAGTTTTCAGTATTACCGAAGTGACAAGATCCACAAGATTGAGAGTTCGGGAACCAAGTGCCTGCTTTAGTAAAGAAAGGTAGAACATCTCTATCAAAATCAATCGTACCACCACCATAAGCAACACCTTTATGCTCAGGAGCGCCCGCATTAACCCAAGCACCAATCAAGCCAACAGCGTTGCTATCACAGCCATATTTGAAAATATGACCTTCTTTAACAACACTGGCACCTTTATCAGTTACTTCTACACATGGACCATCTCGGTTAGTTTCGGTAATATCAAAAGGCCATCCTGGTGGCATACGATTATCACGAAGACGACCTCTCATTTTGGAATGAAGCCAATCATAATTAGTGTCACCTACTGCAGCTTGGCCAAATAATGGCACACCTGGTGGTTTAGATAGTACGTCACCACCTAACATGATGCCTTCATAAGATGAAAGATCCATTTCATGGAATGA
>ERZ1046740.501-NODE-501-length-32513-cov-5.333724_pt1 | contig 32513 bp, 26 predicted proteins | sample MGYA00383093_ERZ1046740 | MGnify/ENA primary metagenome ERZ1046740 (study PRJEB29581, sample SAMEA5548363) | metagenome | biome: marine; feature: coastal; material: water | depth 25 m | study: Short-term variability in the microbial, nano- and picoplankton... | reverse complement strand
ACCAGTGGGACGAAACACTGTGGGACTCTATTCAAAGCCGCGTGCACTATAGCAAGCTGGAGGCCGACACACCCCAGGATTACAGCAATCTGGCCGCACTGCTAGACGAAGGCGAAGCGGCTGGAAGGCTTTATTACCTGGCCACACTCCCCTCACTGTACGGTGAAATCTGCCAGCAAATGCTGGCCGCCGGTGTTGTTAACGAATCAAGCTCTGTTGTCCTGGAAAAACCATTGGGTCACGACCTTGCCTCATGCCATGAAATCAATGAGCAGGTGGCAAAGGTGTTTTCCGAGGAATCCACTTTCCGTATTGATCATTACCTGGGCAAGGAGACAGTACAAAACCTGTTGGCCCTGCGCTTTGGCAACCAGCTATTTCACCCCATGTGGAACAATACCTTCATCAACAGCGTGCAGATCACCGTTGCCGAGGATATAGGTGTTGAAGGCCGCGGCAGTTATTACGCCAAAACCGGCGCCCTGCGGGATATGGTGCAGAACCACCTGTTACAGGTGCTGTCGATTGTTGCCATGGAGCCACCAGCCAGCCTCAGGCCGGCGGACATTCGCGATGAAAAAATGAAAGTGCTGCGCTCTCTGGAACCCATTACTACCGCAAACGTAAAAGAGCGCACAGTGCGCGGCCGTTACGATGCCGGCGCCGTGAATGGTGAGGCGGTAAAGGGCTTTCTGGAAGAGGCAGGCTACCAGGACGAAGATTCAACCGAGACATTTGTTGCCATCAAAGCGGGCATTAACAATTGGCGCTGGGCAGGCGTACCCTTCTATCTACGCACCGGTAAACGCCTCAGCCGTCGCTATTCAGAGATCGTGATCGAATACCGGCGCCAGCCCTTTTCACTGTTTGCCAATGACCCGGTGGAGCTTACCAATAAGCTGGTCATTCACCTGCAGCCGGAAGAGAGCATCACCCTGCATACCCTGAATAAGAAGCCAGGGCTCACCAACAAAGTACGGCTCAAACCGGTAGAGCTGCAACTGACAGATGAATCCCAGGACAAGGCCGACAGTTACGATGCCTACGAGCGCCTGTTGCTGGACGCACTCAATGGTGACCAGACTCTGTTTATGCGCCGTGACGAAGTAGAAACTGCCTGGCGGTGGATTGATTCCATTATCGAAGCCTGGGCAGAAAACAGCATCCCGGTGAAACCTTATAACGCCGGGACCATGGGCCCCACCGCTGCCACTGCCCTGGTCGCCGTAGACGGGCGCAGCTGGTATGAGTGAATGGAGGAAGTTCGCTGAAGGTAGAGAGTTGGACCAGGCATTGGCCAACCACCTGGCAGCACAGTTGAAAACAGCTATTGCCAGACGCGGACAGGCCGGCCTCGCCGTTTCGGGAGGGAGCACCCCAAAGCGCATGTTCGAATTGCTATCGCAGCAGGAACTGGAGTGGAGCAAAGTCTGGATAACCCTTGTTGATGAGCGCTGGGTAACACCGGACAGCCCGGATTCCAACGAGGGCCTGGTAAGGCGCCACCTGCTTCGAGGCCAGGCAACGACGGCGAATTTCGTACCCCTTAAAAGCGATCACGACAACGCTGAAGATGGTCTGCAAGCAGTTTCCGAAGGTTTGCACGAAGTACCGCTACCCTTCACCGCAGTGATACTAGGCATGGGTGGCGACGGTCATACAGCATCCTGGTTTCCACAGGCCGCCAACCTGGCAGCATTGCTTGACCCCGCCGGCACAGAAACCGTCGCCGCCACTCACCCGGTAACTGCGCCACACCAGCGTATTACCCTGACGTTTCCCGCTGTACTGAACAGCGAGGAGATTCTGCTGCACATAGCAGGGGAATCAAAACGAACGATATTAGAGCAGGCTGTAGCAGAGGGCTACCCAGTAGCCTCCATCCTTTCGCAAAGCTCTACACCTGCAACTATTTGGTGGGCACCCTGATGATTAGTTCTGAGCTGAAAAAAATTACCGCTCGTATCACGCAACGAAGCGCAGACTCCCGTGCCGCCTACTTGCAACGCACGGAAGCACAGCGCGGCAACGGCCCTTTGCGAGGGGCCCTCTCCTGCAGCAACCTGGCCCATGGTTTTGCCGCTTGCGGTGAGCAGGACAAGCAAGCCCTGAAACTTACCGAGGCTGCAAACATCGGCATTATCAACGCCTACAACGACATGCTCTCCGCCCACCAACCACTGGCGGACTACCCGCAACTGATCAAGCAGGCAGCCCATGAAGTAGGCTGTACCGCGCAGGTGGCCGGTGGCGTTCCCGCCATGTGCGATGGGGTAACCCAGGGCACCGCGGGAATGGAGTTAAGCCTATTCAGCCGCGATATTATTGCAGGTGCTACTGCTATCTCCTTGTCGCACAATATGTTCGATGGCGCCCTGTGCCTTGGGGTGTGCGACAAGATTGTTCCCGGGCTGTTAATTGGCGCACTGTCCTTTGGCCACCTACCCGTGATGTTCGCACCAGCAGGCCCCATGAGTTCAGGCTTGAGCAATAAAGAGAAAGCCGCGGTACGCCAACAATTTGCCGAGGGTAAAGTAGGCCGCGACAAATTGCTGGAGGCGGAATCCGCCGCCTATCACGGTGAGGGTACCTGTACCTTTTACGGCACCGCCAACAGTAACCAGATGTTAATGGAAGTGATGGGGCTGCATGTTCCCGGCGCCGCCTTCGAGCCTCCGGGCACCTCGTTGCGGGACGAGCTTACCCGCGGCGCAGCCCAGCGACTTTGCAAAATTACCGCCCTGGGTCAGGAGTACACGCCGCTTGCACAGATTGTGAATGAAAAATGCATTATCAATGCCATCATCGCGCTACTCGCTACCGGCGGTTCCACCAATCACAGCATTCATTGGATTGCCATTGCGCGGGCAGCGGGCATAATAATCGACTGGCAGGATTTCTCCGACCTGTCTGCGATTACTCCTTTGGTTGCCAGGGTGTATCCCAACGGCAGTGCCGATGTAAACCACTTCCACGCCGCCGGCGGCACCGCCTTTGTGATCCGCACACTGCTGGACAACGGCATGCTACACGACGATGTAAAAACAAACTGGGGTGAAGGACTGCACAACTACACCCTGGAGCCGCGCCTGGAAAGCAATAAACTGGCGCATGTGAAAGGCGTACAGGAAAGCGGCGATACGGATGTTCTTCGCCCCGCCGACAAACCTTTCTCCCAGGAGGGCGGCCTGCAACTGCTTACCGGCAACCTGGGTCGCAGTGTAATCAAGATCTCCGCAGTGGCCCCTGAGCACCGGGTGGTAGAAGCACCAGCACGGGTGTTCGATGATCAGTTGGAATTACAGAAGGCGTTTGAGCGCGGCGAGCTGGAACAAGACATAATTGCAGTGGTTCGTTTCCAGGGCCCTGCCGCCAACGGCATGCCAGAGCTGCATAAAATGACACCCTACCTGGGCATTCTCCAGGACCGCGGTTTCAAGGTAGCCCTGGTAACTGACGGGCGCATGTCTGGCGCCTCGGGCAAAGTACCCGCGGCCATTCACCTTACGCCGGAAGCATTGGCAGATGGCCCCATAGGAAAAATTCGCGACGGAGATATGTTGCGCCTGGATGCCAATAGCGGCGAACTGATATCACTGGTACCACAGGACGAATGGGTGGAACGCTCTCAAGCCAAACGTATTTCCGCTGACAGCGAATACGGTACCGGCCGCGAGTTATTCGGCTTTATGCGCAATGCGGTCAGTGAAGCCGAAGACGGCGCCAGTGTGTTCTGATCGGTCTGTAGAAGTGACTGTGAGGATCTCAATTGGTCTCTTGAATAAAGCGTACTTGCAGATCGTAAAGATTTACTGGCTGAGGCGGCCAGCGTAGAAAGTTACCATCCTCACCGAGTTTTCGTAAACTGTGATCGTATCCGGGATACAGGGTGACGCGAATATCCTGTCCCTGATCAGCCAGTTTGCCAAGAATCGCTGCGGTTTCCATGGCGTCGATACTTTCATCATCAGGCGCCAGAATCGCTAACATCGGCACGGATAGTGCGGACAACGCGGGGATGGGGTCATAATCCATATAGGCTTGATAGGCCCTGATAAAGTCTCTATCGGGCCGGCGCCGATACTGGGCTACCCGTCTATACCAGGTCGAGTCTTTGACTTCAGTAACAGCTTCATCAAATTCGAGCCAGTTACCACTGCGGATGCCATGGTGCCAGAGCTCAATAATATCCCGCGCCTGTTCAACATCTCGCTCTTCTGATCCGGCCTTGCGCATAGCACGAACCACCTCCCACTGCGCCTCCCTCGATGGGGTAACTGCAGGACCGGAACTGGTAATAACAAATGCACTATGAGGCCACATGGATGCAGCCAAAGGAGCAATCCAACCGCCTTGGCTATGCCCGTAGAAACCAATACGAGAGATCTGTGGCATATCATGCAAAAATTCTGCTACAGCAATACCGTCTGCTGCGAGATCCTGAAAGCTCGCGCCAACATAGCTCCCCTCCGATTCCGCTACACCGCGCTTGTCAAAAATCACCGATGCGATGCCGTTCTCAGCAAGCTTTATAGCGTGAAAACGGCTGGCGTCACGCGGCTGCGGGCCGGAACCATGTAAAAAAACTACTGCAGGGCAGCCATCACAGGTAGACGGGGAGAAAAAAGATGCTCCAAGCAATCCAGCAGGGCCTTCAATGCTAAGTCGTTGTTCACTATATGTGGACACAGCCTCACGACGAGCTAACCGCACCTTCGCTAACTCCTCAAACCTGGCTTCCTGCCACTCACCGAGCAAAACGCCGTCAAGCAATTGCAAGGCTATTGCTTGCTTTCCTGAGTCTGAGGGGATCGAAATTTCCAGTGACTTTTCGTCACCGTGTAAAGATGTCGCAGGCCATCGCGCAACGCCAACATCAGGGAGCGTAATGTAAGCTCGCAGCACATTATCTGAGTGTGCAATGTGCACTACTAATTCGGTACTCTCGAGTTGAGTGGTGGCTGTTCCTCCCCACTCGCCGGCAAAATGAGGCGCTGGTGATGTGCTACAAGCAACAAGTGACAACAAAAGGCAGAGCGTAAAACCCAAACGATATGGCATCAGAATTAGGCTCCAGCTTTTACTATGTGAATAAGCATCATGAATATATGCTGCGTCTTTAACAGTCTATTTAGTAAATTCACGCCTTCTGAAAGCTCAATATACTGAGCTTGTCCATTGAAATACCGAATCCCCTGTTTTCATGGAAGTCTGCTTTTGCGGTCTCAAGCGCGCGTTCACCATAACATAGCCGATATCTCAGGCTGCCAGTGGTGTTTCCTGGCTCTGGCCGTACCGGGAATAGATAGCCTTGCGCCTGGCAGGGTCAATATTGACCTTGCTCAAGTCACCCTGGATATGGGGCAGGGCCAGGAGTCGCTCGTCCATCGCCTTGAACCACAACCATGGGATATACGCGGCCAGGTACATACCGAAGTAGCCGTTAGGTAACTCGGGAATGTTGTCAAAGTTACGCAGGCTCTGGTAGCGACGAGTAGGGTTGGCGTGGTGATCCGAGTGACGCTCAAGGTGAAACAGCGCGATGTTGCTGAAGATGTAATTCGCATTCCATGAGTGATGCGGCTGGGTGCGCTCGTAGCGGCCGTTCGGCAATTTCTCCCGCAACAGGCCATAGTGCTCGATATAGTTGGCGCTGGTCAGTTGATACCAGGCCCAGAAGTTGTGGAGGGCCAGAAAGGGGATCATGACCCAGCCAAATGCCACAATAAGTCCACCTTGCAGCGCTGCGCTTATCGCGTAAGACTGCAGAATATCATTTTGCAGGCACCATGGACTTTTGCCCAAACGACTCAAGCGCTCCTTTTCGGCGGCCCAGCCACGACGGAAGGCTCCCGGTATTTCCCGCAGGATAAATTTGTAGATAGACTCACCCATGCGTGAACTGGCAGGGTCTTCTGCTGTTGCAACGTCGCAGTGATGGCCGCGGTTGTGCTCAATACAAAAGTGCCCGTAGGCGGGTACTGCCTGTGCAAACTTGGCGAAAGTGCGTTCAAGTGCAGGCTTCTTGTGACCCAGTTCATGAGCAGTGTTGACACCCAGCCCACTGAACGCGCCCGCAGTAAGTGCCATCAACAGTACCGACCAACCGGACAGGTCCTGCGTTCCCACAAACCAGGCGACCGCGATCAGCACAATAAAATGCAGGGGCACGGTCAGCATGGTCAACACCCGATAGTAGCGATCCTCTTCCAACTGAGGTACGACTTCCTCTGGCGGGTTATTGGTATCCGACCCCAGTGCCCAGTCCATGAATGGCAGAACCACGTAGAGAATGGCCAGAGGTGCACCCAGCAACCACTGTGTGCCAGTCTGGAAGTACAAGAATATCCCCAGCAGTGGAGCGGCAGGGATAAATATGGACAAAATCCAGAGATATCGTTTTTTGTCACGGTATTCGATACGCCTCTTTTCGGGGTGATCCACTGTATATGTAGTCATTGCATGTAACCTCGTTTTGATAGAGGAGCAGTCTATGCCAGGACACGCAAACAGCGGATTTCACTAAATGACATAAAGCCATTCATTAAGTGACACATCTCCTCGCAAGTGCTACTGTTCCGCAATGCCGACGCCGTTGGAAATTTCTACTGCTTACGCGCGATTAACACTTCAATCCGCGTTACTGCCAGTAGATGGATTACTCGATGGCACCGGCGTAACGGCCGGTTTCCTCATGTCGGCCGACTATATCGGCTGGGAAAAACTGGCTGCCATATTCCGCAACATTGACCGCCACGAGGAAGTGTCGCCCGCATGGGCTGCGCGTCTCGGGGGTCAATTCAGTGCCAGCGCTCATGGCTCCCTGGGCTTTGCCGCACTCAGCGCGCCAACGCTAGGCGCTGCGGTCGAGACACTGGCTGAGTTCTATCCGGCCCGTGTCGCTGCAATCGCTATTGAGTTGGAAAGGACAGATGGTCGCTATGTGATGCATGTACAGGATGTCACTGGGGATACGGATTTTTCCCGCTCCCTGGCTGAAATTGTCCTCAAAGTGATCGAGTCATTACTCTCGGCAATTCTCGGCCACCCAGTAAGCGATACTGTGGTGGTGAGCCTGATGCGTCCCGTGCCTGCAGCAGCAAAGGAACTCATGGCTGCTTACGATGCACAGGTCCTGTTCGATGCCCCCAGTAACGCCATTTCGATCCCGGCTAGTTGGTGGCGCCTGCCTTCTCCTTTGCACGATGAATCCATGTATCGGGCAAACATGGCAAAGTGTAGGGAACTCGTAACTTCACGTGAGCAGCAGGGCAGTGTTCCCGTTATTGTTGGTGCACACTTGAGGAACCACTTTGATCGTCAGATTTCTGGCGAGAGCGAGCCTGCTCCTCCTCCGACGCAAGAGACGATAGCTGCTGCCATGCACCTTACAACCCGAACGCTTATCCGTCGTTTGAAAAGTGAAGGCACCGCATACAAGGTAATACTGGAGGAGCTGCGTCGCGAGTACGCCCAGGTATTGTTGGGCGACGCGCGCCTGGCCGTGGCAGATATTGCGACATTATTAGGATACCAGGAGCCTGCAAATTTCTCGCGCGCATTTCGGCGCTGGTTTGGAACCTCTCCCGCACAATGGCGCCGGCGTTAGATCTATAGACCAGAAAGGGGACAGATTTATTTGATAGGTTGAATGCAAAATAGATCTGCACCTATGGTTTGTACCAGATTGGTGAGCTGTAAGCCCTTTCTTGGGTTGTCATGGGTACGGCCTCGTCCATTTGCTCCCCGAAGCGCTTGCTGTCATAGGCAGTCCAGCGAGGGGTTGGGATTTCAATTACCCGTGCATAATAAAAGGCGTTCTGCTTTGGATCGAAGTGGGGGTCTTCCCATACGGTGATCAACTCGGAGGCGCCGATAGTATTCAGCCAAGAGGTATTCTCGATATCTACCGTGTTGCCAACTGCCGGCAATCTGCCACCCTCGCCCGGTTGGCGGGTATCCGCATCACCCCACGCTACGTCATATACCTGCTCGTGGGTGTTGCCTTCTTTATCCAGCCAACCCTTGATGATCTGGATACGATCAAGGTTGCCACTGAGAGGGTCTTTCAAGGCCGCTACCAGGAAGGTAGGCGATTTCTTGCCGGGCTCAGGTGTCAGCTCGCCGCCCATTGGTACACCTTTGCCATAGCCAATAAGGCCCGGGTCACGCAACTTTGCATCTTTTTCGTTAAAGTTCCAGCCACCGAAAAAGCGCAACAGGATTCGCGGGCCCGTCGTTGCATAAACTTCGCGCCTTTTCATGGCATCCCAGATGGCCTCTCGAGTGTTATCGGTCGCCCACACTGCGGCGTAGCCTGATCCCACCTGCTCCCAGCCGTAGTACTTCACCTTGCCGAAGTTGCCAACCAGTTGCGACCAGCGGCCCTTATGAGGCTCCTTGCCCGCGTGCTTGCCAAAAAAGTTTTCTTCCTCGGCCGTCGTCATCCCTGTGTGACTGTCGGTAGAGCCGACCATACCGAACTGGTAAGGATTTACGCCTAGCTTCTCACCCAACTTAAGCCCGTTTTTAAGGGCTTCGCGCGCATATTCGTACTGCAGCATCTCGTCCTTTTTAACCACTGGGCCAAGGTTGCCTTTGTCCCAGAGAACGTCATAACCGGCGAACTCATCATTAGGTGACAGCAGGGGATGGGACTCACCATCGCCCTTGATTTGGGTTACCTCGTAAATTGGTTCCCACCGCATACGTGTCTCGGCATAGCTCTTGGTGATTGGCTCTTCGCTTTCGGGGTTAATCTCCGGGAACATAATGCCATTGCTTACATTGCCGTTGTGAGCAAGGGCCAGCAGTTGACCGCCGGTTTTGTTTTGATAGCTGGCCATCCACTGCCAGAGGTCCTCGGGGTTAAAGCTTTCGGCCGCAGTGAATGGAAGAACTTGTTTGGCCTCTGCCTTGCCGTCACGGTAGAGCACGTTGCGGTGCAGGTTGTTGCCGCCCTCGGTGGAGGTCCACTCGTAGCCGATCATGGTGGTGAAGCGCCCTGGTTCGTTAAACGCTTCTGCGGTGTCGAGGTAGTCTTCCCACACAGTCCTGACAAAGGCCGGGTCTACAACAGCCGCAGGCATGGCCTCGCCAGTAATGCCGGCAAAGGTCTCGATAATTTCCATGGTCGCGTTAAGGGCAGATTCGCCGCCCTTGGCAATACGGTCATGCCAATCTTTAGCTTTCGGGTCTTCCATCAACATCGGGTTGCCCTTTACAACCTCGTCCATAGCGCCCAAACCATCAGAGTGATCAGCGATCACCAACCAGTCCAGCGGCCGAGACAACCTGATCGGCTCGCCGTGGGAGGTAGTGATTTCTTCACCACGTGCAAGGCGATAGGCATCTTCGGGGCTGACGGTTACACCAAAGGCTCGCGCATCCAGCGACAGGTTGGTGTGCAAGTGGGTGTCACCCCAAAGTACTTTGGTGGGAAACTTTTTCCCCGCGTAGGGCGAGTATCCATCTTTCTTGAGGTCCTTCTTGTCGATGTCCGCTCTTAGTAGTTCCTTGTCAGTGAGAATACTGCCTACATAGCCGTCAGCCCAGGCAGTGGCCGCGACTGCGGAAGTGAGGAGCAAGGCGCAGTGGAATAGTTTTCGTGTATGCATAATTCTGTCCACATTAGGGCTAATGTTCTCATCATTGTAGTCCACATTTGGCAGATGGTATGGCGCTGCGGTTCCTTCCTGCCACTGACCCCGTGGGGCGCATACGGGTCAATAATGTCCGGGCTGGCATTCCGATTCCGATCCATATAGTATCCATGGGACAAACCACCACCGGAGAGTAAAGTGAAACCTCAGATACAAAAAATTCTGACCACATCCCTTGTTCTGACTATAACCGGCTTTACTGCCCATGCACTTGCTCAGGAGCAGGTTGGTACACTTACCCACGGACCCAGCGCCACTTCCGTACCCACCCTGGGTGGGTACGCCCTTATCCTTCTGGCCGTTTTGCTGGGACTTGTTGCCTTCAGAACGATGCGAACACGGCAGCACAACGGTGCGAGCCTGGTCGTTGCACTAACGGCGATTCTGGCGATAGCCTCCGGCGTCGGTGGTGTCAATCTGGTGTCAGAAGCCTGGGCAGGAAACCCCAATATGGAGAATCCCGACGGTGACGACGTCAAGCTGTATACCGGGGAAACTGAGGTCAAAAACAACACCGGAATATCGCAGAAAATCCGCAGTGTTGAGCTGATCGAAGACTGTAACTTTGACAAGGATGAAATCAGGGGCGAAGGACCTTGCATGTATCTTCCCACGGTACCTAGCGGTGGCTTCTGCACAACTGCGATTTCTTGCACACCAAAATAGAACACGGTGGGTCCGTCAAAGTCATCGACGACGCGTCGAACAGTTGCATTGAGAATCAGGACATCGTCGCTGGTGCAGACGTAGCTGGTACTGCCAATTTCATAAAAAATAGGCTTTAGTCACACGTTTTCGAGTTCTTAGTTAAAAGACCGCTGTGAGGTGCGAAGCAGACGTTTTCACCGATTGCTTTCTACAGTTAAAAGCAGGTGCCAGTGCAGCACCTGAACCTACAAGGAGTATCAGTTCAGGGTTATTTGCGCAGCAAACTGCCCGCTTTTTCAGCTATCAGTCGTCGCTGAAAGCAATCTCACATTCGATATGCGATTCACACGATAATGAATTGCTGATAATGCAAGTTTCTTCGGCCCTGTTCAGCAACCTTTCGGCTTTTTCCTTATTTTCAGTCGAGGGTATAGACAGCCTTACCCTGGATAGAACCCTGGTAAACTGCATCTTTCTTTCAACTTTATCAAGCTCTCCCTCAGACACACATTCAATGGAATCCCACTCGAGCTTAGACGCTGCCGCAATCGCCCTGAAAGATAGAATCAAACAGTTGGCAATTGATGCCATTAACAGATCTTCGGGCGACCACTGATCCCCCGGGCCTCCAAATTGTGCTGGTGTCGCAACTGCAAGAGCGGGTAGATTTTCAGCACGAGACACCAGATTGTCTGTCGCATTTCCTTCTACTTTCACTGTGTACACGTGGGGCAAGTCATTCATTAATTACTTCTCCTGAATCCAACATTGATAATACTGATCATCGCACTGTTGGCATTTCCAGTACCTTGTGTATTTCTCTCAACTACCACCGAGAGTTCTCCAATCAACCTGTAATATGCGTAAGAATCGCCGTCACATTACGTGCATCCAGCAAGCGCGGTACCGGGTAGGCCGCGCCTTCGGCGATTGCCAGTTCAACAATGCGCGGGTAGTCCTCTCGCTTTATCTGGTCTGAGTAGTCGGGAATACCCACATCGGTACGCAGGTTGCGAACAGCAGCAGTAAATTTGTGCGCGAGCTGCGAGGCCTCTTCGCCTTCGCTCCCTTCTCCGATTACCACTGCAAGTTCGGCGAGCCGAGCCTGCGCCTCATCGTGACAAAAATCCAGTACATGTGGCAACACCAGGGCGTTGGCAAGGCCGTGGGGAATGCCATACATTCCTCCCAGTTGATGCGCGATCGCGTGAACATTACCTACGTTCACCTGGTTTATCGCCACGCCGCCATAATAGGCACCGAGGGCAATGCCTTCACGAGCGGAGGTGTCGCTACCATTATGATAGGCGCGAGAAAGGTTATCGAAAATCAACTTTACGGCCATGCGTGCATCAACCAGCCGGGTACCTCGCTCCCACACACCAATGTATGCCTCAATTGCGTGGGTCAGAGCATCCATACCTGTGGCCGCGGTGATATGCGGCGGCAGGCCCACCATTAATTCGGGGTCTACCGCCACCGCCAGGGGTAACAAAGTCGCGCCGGAAATCACTCCTTTCTCATGAGTGACAGAATCTGAAATAACAGCACCGCTGGTAGCTTCTGAGCCTGTGCCCGCAGTCGTAGGAATTGCGTACAGGGGCAGAAGGTCGTGCTTTACCTTGCCAAATCCGACCCAATCCTGAGGCGACTCTTCACTGGTAGCCGAAGCGGCTATTATTTTGGCGGCATCCATTGAAGAGCCGCCGCCTATTGCCAGGATCAATTCACTGCCGTGTTCACGAACAGCCTTTACCCCTTCAGCCACCTGGTCGTAGGTGGGATCGGGTATTACACCGTCGTAGAAAGCCACCTCCAATCCCGCTGCAAGCAACTGCGCTATGGCCTTGTCAACAATACCCAGATCTCGCAGGGGCTTATCTGTCACCACCATAACTTTGCGCACTCCCAGACGGGTAATGTGTCCACAGAGCTGCGCAGAACTACCCGCGCCAAAAAACGCCCTATGACTGGAGCCCGCCTGGAATTTGACGACACCCCGTATCATTAACAAGTATAGGGAATGGATTATTTTTCTGATGAACATTGGCATGGTGTATCACTCACTCCGTGAGAGGCTTCTACAGTGTAAGACTAGCAAAAGCTCGAAATCCTGCATTATAAGGCTTGGGCGCGAAGGGCCGTGTGAACAAATTCTATAGCATCGGTAGCCAACTGCTGCTCGTTGTCGAAGGTATTTCTCCATACATTCTGTGACCGCGCCGCCAGAGAATCGCCTGTTCCAAGGCCCTCTACCATCAGCCAACCGCTGTAATCGAGAAAGTCCAGAGTGGCAAATGTCTCCTGCCACATCACCTGTCCGCCGCCCAGGGTGCCACGGTGGCTTTCACTAAGCTGCACATGGAACAGGTGATCACCGCAGGCGGGCAGAGCCTGAGCGGGATTGGCTTCTTCGATATGGGCATGGCTGGTGTCATACAACACACCAACATTATCCAGGCCAACATCCCGGCACATGCGAGCCGCGTCTGCGGCGGTATTAATAAGGTAAGATTCATATCGGTTACTGAATTCCAACGCAAGGCGCATATCTGCCAGGGCAGCATATTCCCCCATTTCACGCAGAAACTGCCGGGACCGTTCCCATTCCAGGTCAGTAGGCGCTTTACCACTGAATACCCGGTTGGCCTGCGCCAGCTCCCCAACCAATAACTCACTACCCAGCAGGGCGGCTTCATCAATGCGCGCACGACCGTAGGCCAGGGCTGCGGCTCGCTCTACTTCGTCTTCGGAAATAGGATTTGCTTCTTTTGGCAAGCTGGTGACAACGCTCAGACCCAGAGCCAAATCTTCCACGGCAACTCTGAGCAGTTTCAGTTCGGATGCGTTCTGCCCGCCGATACACACCTCAACGCCCTCGTAGCCCAATTCCGCCAGTAACTCCAATATTGGCAGGTGGTTGACGTGGGTAACGGCGCCCCACAGGCGCATATTCATGCCGACCTTTACATCCACGGCGGTTTTGCTTTCCTATTCTGCGAATCAGCCAAGGACTATGGCAGGCTCCTGGCAAGTTTGCCAATAGCGAGTTTAGTAACGATTTAACACTCTCTGCTAAACTCCTGTGTAATGTAGAGGAGGAAACCGTTATGAATCGTATCTGCACAATAGGCGCTGGACTTTACCTCGTGGTGTCAGCAACGGCGGCACAGGCAAACCCCGAACGCTTTGAAGATGGTAAAAAGGCCTACCAGGCAATCTGCGCAGAATGCCATGAGCAGGGGGTAGATGGTGCACCCGTCACCGGCAATTCCGAGGACTGGCAACAACGCTCGGGGCTTTGGGAAGCCGTGTTGTTGGAGCATGCTGAGAAAGGTTACTTCGGTATGCCCGCAAAAGGAGGCTCAGATTACGCTACAGAGTACGACGTGGGTGTTGCTGCAGAATACATGCTCACTATCACCCACCCGCAACTACCCAGGGACTGAGCCCTGGCTGCTACGACTGCCCGGGAGACAGAATAGCTAGAGGTCACAGCGAGACAGAAGGCACCGCCCATGGCACAAAATCAGTTGTTACTTTAGTCATTGCCGGGCCAGCTCATTGTCTAAAATAGAAAAAGGGGCATGCCCCTTTTTCCACAAGATCACTCACGCCGATCAGCTGCGCCTGGGACCGCCATTCTCACCCGGCCAGCGGGAACCGGAAATGGTATCCGCGTGGGGCAGGAAGGCCTCGGCATCCAGCTCGCCGGCAAGAGTAATCTGCCGGTCCAGGAAGATTGGCCACCACAGGTGGGCAGACAACTGTTCACGCATAGGCAACAGAGAGGCTATCGGGTCCCAGGGGCTGTCGCGCAGTACCAGCTCGCCCTGTACCTCTTCCTTCCAAGCGGGACCGTACTTGCTCATTACGTGCACCACGTGAGGAGGAAAGTCAAAACCGGTAGCTGGGCCACCAACACTGACAGAACGCGAATACTTCAGCCACCACTCGTTCTGCACCCATTCTGCCGCGCCTTCTACCGGCCCGGTTGAAACGCCTTTGAACTCTACGAAGGTATACCCCTGATGGGTACAACGTGCCGTGACCTGTGGTCCAAGACGATAATACTCTGTGGTGCAAGGGTATTTGGGCTGTCCATTAATTTCCTGGCTGCCAAAAATCGCCGATTCCTGGTCGATACCATAGCCCAGGGTGAACTCACCGGGGGTGCCGTTGTAGTCGGCATCCACAGTAGTCACGATGCCGTACTCGGGTTCATCGGGAACCGGGAAGTTATAGATGGTGAGATTCACGTTGGGGTTCGCACCGGGCTCAATACCAGGGGGCAGCAGGGCTGCAATCTTCTCAGGGTCCGTCCTGTAGACGATCTTGAGCATGGGCCAATTGACTATATCACCCGGGTTTCCCTGGGGTGCACCTGATTCATTAGACATTTCGTTATCCTTTTGTTTGTTACTTGTTTATCGATTGAGCCCTAACCCACCATGGCAGGTACGGGTGTATCACGATTGAGTATCATGTCCGCGCGGGCGCGGATTTTGGCGTCGGTATCCTCGGTGGTTTCCAGCAACCAGAAGGCGTCCTGCTCCAGACCTTTCACTGCCATTTCAGCCACCTCATCCGGATGGGTAAATTGCATTTCAATTCCCCACTCGGCGGCCATCTTTTTCATGTCTTCCACTGAGTTAATGCCCGACTCATTACCTTCAACTTCTTTCTTTAATTCCTCGGGACGCACCCTGCCGGAGTTAAACAAGCCCGTATCCACCACATGGGGGCCAGGGAACAGTGCACTGACTTTTACCGGCAGGCCACCGGCCTGCACCTGGTAATGCAGGTTCTCGGTAATGGCATGTACTGCCGCCTTGCTGGCGGTGTAAATTGGACAATCGGGAAGAATGGTATAGGCACCGTTGCCGGAGCCTGTCACCACAAAGTGTGCCTCTTTACCTGTGGCCACCAGCCGGGGCATAAAAGTGCGTATGCTGTTGATCACACCCCACACATTCACGTTAAGTGTCCACTGCCAGTCTTTTTCAGAGTAGTCCCACATAGCGCCGGTCTCGCCGGCTCCTATACCCGCATTGGCGAACACAAGATCCAGGCCACCCAGTTTCTCTGTCGCTGCGTCGGCCAGTGCATTGAGGCTGTCAGTCGAAGTGACATCACAGCGCTCTACAATGGCCTCGATATTCTCCTCGGCGAGGTCTGAGGCAATCTGTTCCATAGCATTGCCATCAACGTCACCCACAGCGATTTTCGCTCCAAGGCGACCAAGGGCAAATGCCAGGGAGCGACCCACCCCGCTGGCACCACCAGTAATTACCGCTACTTTACCGTTGAAATCCTTCACGCAATTTCCTTCTTGTCCTCGGACGTCACATAGAACTGCCTTACCCACTTGCGATACAACACAAGGGTTTTGTCTTCCTTGCAGAACACAGGGCGATGTTTGTGAACCTTGTTGGCCCAGATGGGATAGTCATCACTGAGTCCGTCGATAATACCTTTCATCACATCATCACCGGCCACGTCTTCAATCTCCCGACGAACGCACAGTGTCCAACGCATGCGCGTTTCGTGCTTGCTGATGGGCTGGGCGCTGTTGTACATAATCATCTCTGCACCGGGGCCATAGATATTGCGCACCAGCGCAAAACCCGGGCTGTATACCGTGGCATGCAATTGATTGGGGATGGGCATATGACTGGCATCTGCGTGCAGGCGCAAGGTACGACCATCTTCGTCGATAGTTACCTTGGCAGGGGGAATGTCCGGCGAACTGTGTACATACTGGAAATGCACCGGGTCGCAGGAGTTCTCTGCAATATCCTGAACGTGGGCTGGCACCATGTGCTCTGTGTAGCGCGGTTCAGTCCAATTCGGATCATCCAGTTCAGGTAAGTCGGGCAACTCCCACTGGGGAGGGGTATTTTCTGCGTGGTACCAAACATACACCTCGCCATTTTTCTCTTGTGTGTGCCAGGTACGAATACGCGCTCGCTCTGGAATTTCGTCACAGTAAGGGATTTTCTCGCAGTTACCGTCCGTACCAAACTGCCAACCGTGAAATGGGCAGCGAATCGATTCACCAATCACCCTGCCCTCGTGCCCCAGGTGCGCGCCAAGGTGCGGACAAAAAGCATCTTGCACTACGGTGCGACCAGAACGGGTGCGGTAGAGCACCAGTTCCCGGTCAAAGGCCTGTACGTCCATCACCTGGCCCACAAGCAGCTCACGTGAGGTCGCCACCGAAAACCACCCCATCGGGAAGTCAGGTGTTGTATTGGTTTTGGATTCACACGCTTCAATAATTGTCATATGTATTCTCCAATCTATTTAGTTTTTAGTCAGTTAAAAATGGAGGCATCGGGGCCGATTTCGTCCGCCACTGCCTGTAATTTCTTTCGATCCAGACCATAAAATGCCACCGCATTCTGGCCGAGAATTTTGCGGCCATCTTCCTCAGGGAAATGGCCGAAAGTATCTTTAAAATATTGCTCGGTGTTGGGCCAACTGCCTTCCGGGTGTGGGAAATCGCTGCCCCACATAATTTTTTCCAGGCCAATGTCGTCGCGCATATCGAGATCCGGGCGCAGTACGCAGGAAGCACCAATGCCGATATTGCGAGAGAAGTATTCACTGGGCTTTTGCGAAAGGTGCTTACGGAAATTGCCCAGCTTGGCGGAGATCTGCCCCTCGCTGTAATGGAAGTCCATCAACCGCAGCCAGGAGGGCAACATAAACATGGTACCGCCTTCGACGATCATTGTTTTGAGTGCGGGGAAGCGCTCGAACACCCCGCCCCAGATCATGAAAGTCAGTGGACGGTACAACCACCACATAACCTCCGAAACATAAATACCCATGGCTCCGGGCATTTGATCTCTGTTGTCTTCCATGGGAAAGCCAGAGCCAAAATATTCCACATGGGGAGCCGGCCCTGAATGAAAGTGGATAATCACGCCCAGGTCTTCACAGGCTTCCCAGAAAGGGTCGTACTTCACGTGGTGATAGGCATCGTGCTCCCCCCACAGGGTGGGGATCATTACCGAGGTCAAGCCGTTATCTACACACCAGCGCACCGCTTCCACGGCCTGGTTTACACCCCATAACAGCGGGATACAGGCAACACCGATATGGCGCGCGGGGTCATTGGCACAAAGCTCTGCCAGCCAGCGATTGTGCGCCATGGCGCCAGCCCACTGTAGCTCGGGGTTCATGTCACGGGGGGAAAGACCCAACCCAGCGCCAAACGGCGGGGTGTTCTTCTCGGTAATGCCGTCGGGGAAGATAACCTCGGCGGCTATCCCGTCCCCGGCTAGCATATTCAGGCGTTCCTTGTAATCCCAGGCGCCAGTCAGCTCCTGTTGTATTGGCGCGCGCCACTGGTCGTTGATCTCCTTGATCAAAAACATGGACTCGGATTTCTCCATGGCCTCGATGGTCATCGGCACAGCGATATCCAGCATTTCGTGGTATTTGGTTTCCACGTAGGGCTTGTAATCAGCTATAGGTAGGCCGGCGTGGCAGTCGGTAGAAACCACCAGGACTCGATCTGACATTAGGGAATTCTCACACCTGAATTGTTCGTATGCGCTATGAAAACTATGTCTACAAATGCGCAAACTTGCACATTTGTATACGAATGTAGTTTAATGATTCCAGATTTGCAACCTCATTACGGATATTTCATGGAGTCGGTCGATACATCTATACCACCCACAGCGCCAATGGGTCGCCGGGAAAAGCGCAAGCAGGAAATACGGGGGCGTATCGAGGATGCTGCCTACCTGTTATTCCAGCGGCAGGGGATAGACGACACCAGTATCGAGCAGATATGCGTGGAGGCAGATGTCGCCCGCCGCACCTTTTATGGCCACTTCACCAACAAACACGCCCTGCTGGGCTGCCTGGGCATCTCCCGCCTCTATTCCCAGGCCGAGCCCATGCTCAGCGTACTGATGTCTAACCATCGCACCACCCGGGGCCGTCTGGAAGCAATGATTGACTATATCGAATCCTCCTTCGCGGGCATGAACGATATAGACCGACAATTGATACTCCTGGCCCCCACAACCTTTGTCGAAGACCAGCAACGCCAGTGGGAACTGGGCAACTCCGCCATCAACAGTTTTTCCCAATTAATTGAGGCGGGAGTGGAACTGGCAGATGTAAACACCGAGTTTTCCCCCGAGATTCTCGCCACCATGGTAGTCGGAACCCTCAATACCCTCACCACCTCCTGGTGCATAGACAGCCGCTACCCGGTATTTGCCAAACTGGAAGAGGCCCGTGTGCTGTTCGAGAAGCTGATCTGTAAAGACAGCGCATAAGAGCGATTTCGACATTGTTAGTCCCGGCCTTAGCAGGCACCCTGCTCCATCACTGAGTTACTAGCGGAGTCATCACCATGGGACCACTTGCGGGCCTCACCATTATAGAAATCGCCGGCATAGGCCCGGGCCCCTTCGGCGCCATGTTATTAGCCGATATGGGCGCGAATGTTATCCGGGTGGAGCGCCCCACCGGCGGCCTGTTCGCCGACCAGCAGACCAATCCCAAGCTCGATGTGCTCAACCGCAACAAGCGTTGTATTGGCGTAAACCTGAAAGACCCTGCTGGCGTGGATACCGTACTGAAGCTGTTAGAACAGGCAGACGGACTACTGGAAGGCAATCGCCCCGGTGTTATGGAACGCCTGGGCCTGGGACCCGATGTCTGCCTTGAGCGCAACCCGAAGCTGGTCTACGGACGCATGACCGGCTGGGGTCAGGAAGGCTCATTTGCCAACGAGGTTGGACACGATCTCAATTACACCGCGCTCTCAGGTGCACTGCACGCCATGGGCCGCGCTGGCGAAAAACCCGCCATTCCCCTGAACCTGGTAAGCGACTTCGGCGGCGGTGGCCTGATGCTCGCCTTCGGTATGGTATGCGCCCTGTTGGAAGCCAAGACGTCCGGCAAAGGCCAGGTAGTAGACGCCGCCATGATAGACGGCGCGGCCACACTGATGGCCAGCAGTTTTGCCGCCTTCCAGGTAGGCTTCTGGAGCGATGAGCGAGGCACCAACATACTCGACTCCGGCTCACATTTTTACGAGGTTTACGAAACCGCAGACAACAAATACGTGACCATCGCCTCGGTAGAACCCCAGTTCTACGCCGCCCTGCTGGAAAAACTGGGCGAAGACGCCGGGCCTTTCCAGAACCAATGGGACATGGCGGGTTGGCCGGCGATGAAAGTAAAGATGGAAGAGATCTTCAAACGCAAAACCCGCGATGAGTGGAATGCCTTCTTTGACGGCGCTGACATCTGCTACGCACCGGTATTGTCCATGTCTGAAGTGCGCCACCACCCTCACCACCAGGCTCGCGGCACTTTCGTGGACGACGGCGATGTATGGCAACCGGCCCCGGCTCCGCGCTTCAGCCGCACTCCGGGTGAGATTCAGCGAGACCCCGCCAACCTGGGCGAGCACTCCACGGAGATTTTGCAGGAATTTGGCTTTGACGATGCTGAGATTTCAGCTGTAATTGCCGCTGGTGCGGTTAAGCAAGCATGACATAAGGGTTCGTTTGGGTTTGGCAGTGGTCAACGGTTTTGTAGGGAATAAGGATTATCGAGGAGCGACTGAAAAACACTCCCGTTCGGGGCCGCTATAGAGAGCCAAACCCTGACCAGCCTGGAATTAACAACAGAATTAACTCGAAGGAAAGAAACCATGGAAACTTTGGAAGCAGTACATTTTGGCGACAACGACCTGCCCTTTATCGACATCGGCGACGGCAGCCTGCTTAAAGTTCTGCAGGTAAAGCGTGGCGAAGGTCTGTGGATAATCGAGAATATCTTTCAGGCAGGCTATGAAGTAGATACGCACAAGCACACCGGGCCAGTCTGGGGTTACACCACCTCCGGTGCCTGGAAATACAAAGAGTACGACTACGTAAACAGGGCGGGCTCCTTTCTCTATGAGCCCGCCGGGTCACAACACACACTGCAATGCATTGAAGACAACACCCGGGTCTGGTTCCAGATGTATGGCTCCAACATCAACCTCGATACCGATGGCAACATTACCTCCGTGGTAGACGGAGATATCACCCTGGAGTTTTACCTGGCCATGTGTGAAGCCCAGGGATTACCTCGCCCCAAGGTAATGGTAGAGTAATTATGCACATCGACGTCTACAGCCCGGACAGCTACACCAACGGTATTCCCCACGAACAGTTCAAGTGGCTGCGCGATAACGCCCCGGTGTACTGGCACCAGCACCCGGAAGGTGGCGGCTACTGGGTAGTCAGCAAGCACGCAGATGTTGTTGTCGTATCTCGGGATCACAAAACCTATTCTGCCGAGAAAAACTTCGTGCTGGTGGATGACCTGCCGCCAGACATACTGGAAATGGCCAGGGGCCAACTGCTGGGCATGGACCCACCGAAGCATACTGCACCACGCCGGGCAGTGATTACCCGCTTCACTTCATCGCGGTTAAAAGCCCTGGAACCCCGTGTTCGGGAAATCACCCAGGAGATCATGACTAAAGCTCGCAACGACGGAGAGGTAAACTTCGTGGAGAGCCTGGCGGGGGATTTACCCACCGCTGTAATTGGTTCCATGCTGGAGATACCCGAAGACATGTGGCCGCAAATACGCCAGTGGTCAGACATGCAGACTTCCGCCTCCGACCCCGACCTGGGCGGCACCCCCGAGGACGTTAACCAGGCCAGTATTGAAATGGGCACCTACGGTTATCAATTGGCCGCTGAAAGAAAAGACAAGGGCGGCGACGACCTGATTTCCCTGCTGATAAACCAGGAAGTGGACGGCGAGAAAGTATCGGAGATGGAGTTCGCCTCACTGTTCATCCAGATCACCGTTGCCGGGAACGAAACCACCCGGGGGCTGATCAGCTCAGGCATGTACGAGCTACTCAAGCGGCCGCATCTTTACAAACACCTGGAAGAAAATCCCGATCAGCTACCCCTGGCCATCGAAGAAATGTTGCGCTGGACCTGCCCCCTGCACTACTTCCGCCGCACGGCTACGGTAGACACGACACTGGGCGGACAAACCATTCGTGAAGGGGACAAGGTGGTGATGTTGTACAGCTCCGCCAATTTCGACGATGAGGTTTTCGAGCAGCCCCTGGATTTTGATATTACCCGTGCCCCGAACCCGCACCTGGCTTTCGGCCACGGCATACACCTGTGCCTCGGCGCCAATCTGGCGCGACTGGAAACGAAAATTTTCTTTGAGGAATTTTTCCGCCAGTTCTGCGGTCTGGAACTCACCGGAGAGCCGGTATTTATCCGCTCCAATATGGTCCACGGATTCAAGAATATGCCGGTTCGCTTATTGCCTGCCTGAGCCTGAACCCCCTGTGACAAAATCCCGCAGATTCTGGGCGCTAAAATGCCCCCATAGAGCCAGTCTCGGGTTATTATTCACGGTTCACCAGAAAAGTTTTGCTTTTCGCGGGCAAATAACCAAGCGCGCCCAAAGGTGACCCAGGAAAATATCGCACGATAGAACAGGTAAGTGAGTACGCAAGATGGCAGCCTTTGGCACACAATTTACAGAGTATATGGTCAGCAGTCACTACGGGGATGGGCAATGGTCCGCCCTGGAAGTGGTACCTGTGGCGCCCATCTCAATGCACCCGGCTACCCACGTGCTGCACTATGCCAGTGAATGTTTCGAAGGGCTGAAAGCCTACCGCACAGAAGACGGCTCCATTCATCTGTTCCGGCCCGACCGCCATGTGGCCCGCCTCACCAACAGCGCGGCCCAGTTACTTCTACCTGTGCTCGATGAAGCCAGTCTTGATCGCTCACTGCACATGGCTGTGAACGCCGTTGTCGATGAAATTCCGGCATACCCCGGCGCCCTGTACTTGCGCCCCACCCTGCTGGGGATGGAAGAAGATATAGGCGCCGCAGCACGGCCACCCCAGTCAGCCATTTATTATGTACTGACCTCACCAGTAGGCGACTACTTCGCCGGGGGATTAAAACCACTGCGAGTAAAGGTCGAAGATAAAGCCATGCGCTCCACCCCCGCTTTCGGCGCAGTTAAAACCGGCGGCAACTACGCCTCGGCCATGCGCCAGGTGGTACAGGCTCAAAAGGAACTGGGCGCCGACCAGGTACTGTTTGCGCCCGGCGGTGACGTACAGGAGACCGGTGCTGCCAATTTCATTCTTATTGAAGGGGACGAGTTGCTCACCAAACCCCTGGACGGCTCCATACTTCCGGGCGTTACCCGCGACTGCATTCTGACCCTGGCCCGAGACGCCGGCCTGACGGTAACCGAGCGCAACTTCACTGTAGAGGAATTGCTGCAGCGCGCACCCAACGGCGAAGCAGCACTGACCGGCACTGCCGCGGTGCTCACGCCTGTGGGAGCCCTGCTACACGACGGCGCGGAAATTACTGTTGGCGATGGCGAAATGGGCACCTGGTCTGCGCGTCTGCGTGAGCAGTTGTGTGCAATACAGAGTGGCCAGGCAGATGACCCCCACGGCTGGCGTGTTCCGCTGCAGGCGGGCTGAGAGCTTTAGCACACTCCCGCGCAGGCGGGAGGTATCGATCAACCCAGGCATTTCCAAGATTCCCGGGGCCTCACCCCGGGACCGCCAGACCCGGAGCATTGCATGAGCGCGACCAATTCTATCCCTGAAACCCACCGTTACGTGCACGTAGACCCCCAGGACAAAAGCCTCAGCATAGAAACCGGGCCCACCCCCGAACCAGGACCTGATGAGGTTCTAATCAAAGTTCACGCCGCCGGCCTTAACCGGGCTGACCTGCTACAACGGGCCGGGCTATACCCTCCTCCTGAGGATGCGTCTCCAATTATGGGCCTGGAAGTTGCCGGCGAGGTGCTGACAATAGGTGACAAGGTCACGAATTGGCAGCCAGGCGACAAGATCTGCGCTCTCACCCATGGCGGTGGTTATTCCGATTGCGCCCTAGCTCCCGTGGGCCAATGTCTGCCCATTCCCCCTGGCTTCAGCTTTGCCCAGGCCGCGGCACTGCCCGAGGCACTGCTCACGGTGTGGCACAACATTTTCCAGCGGGCAAAACTACAGCCGGGAGAAAGGGTTCTCATCCATGGTGGCGCCAGCGGCATTGGCACCCTGGGCATTCAGATGAGTCGCGCTCTGGGAAGTGAGGTTTACACTACCGCTGGCAGCGACGAGAAGTGCGAGGCCCTGCAGGCAATGGGTGCACAGCTCGCGATCAACTACAAAACAGATGATTTCGAGACGGTACTAAAAGAACAGGGTCTTAAGGACCAGATTAATGTCATTCTCGATATGGCTGGCGGGGATTTCATCCAGAAAAATATCAATGTTGCGGCACCGGAAGGCCGCATTGTTTATATCGCTTTTATTCGTGGCTTTGCTGCCAATGTCAATTTCGCACCTCTGCTGATAAAACGCCTCACCCTTACCGGCTCAACCCTGCGTACCCAGAGCTTCGCCCAGAAAACCGTAATGGTGGAGGAAATCCTGGAAAATATTTACCCGCACCTGGAAAGTGGCGCTATCAAACCGGTGGTTGATCGGGAATTTGAACTGGAGCAGGTGGCAGACGCTCACGATTACATGCAAAGTGGTGCCCACATGGGCAAGATCATTCTGCGAACTCAGGAACAGCTTGGATGAACCGATTTACAGACAAGGTAGCGCTGGTAACCGGTGCCGCCTCCGGCATTGGCCGGGCCACCGCTTTGCGGCTTGGCAGCGAAGGCGCCAAACTTCTTTTGGCCGACATTAACGAAGAGGGGCTGGGCGAAACCGTTGCTGCCCTGGACGATGGCGTACAAAGCAACACCTTTACCCTCAACGTGACCGATTCAAAAAACTGCCAGCAGGCGGTAGATGCCTGCATAGCAGCCTACGGTAGACTCGATATTCTTTGTAATATCGCCGGCATAGCCCTGTGCCAGCACATGGCAGAAATTACCGATGAGCAGTGGCACCGCATGGTGAGCATCAACCTGGACGGCGTGTTCTTCATGTGCCGCTCTGCAATGCCTCACCTGATTGCGAGCAAGGGCAGCATTGTTAATATGTCTTCTTCCGCTGGCATTGAGGGGCAGGCCTATAACTCGGCCTACTGCGCTACCAAGGCCGGAGTACTGATGTTCACCAAGTCCCTGGCGCTTGAATATTCCAAGCAGGAAGTGCGCGCCAATGCGGTATGCCCAGGCATGGTGAAAACGCCGTTAACCGACAACTTTAATCTGCCTGAGAATGCAGACATGTCTTTACTGGGCAGAATGTTCCCCTTACTCGAAGGCGCAGATCCTGAAGAGATCGCCGCTGCGGTGGCTTATCTTTCTTCAGAAGAGGCGCGTTTTGTGACCGGTATTGCCTTGCCGATTGATGGGGCGCAGACGGCGGGGTGATCATCTGTTGCGCTGTCTGTCCGGTCGACCAGGCTACGCCCCAGGCGATCCTGCCCTGGCCCGCATCTGCAGCATTTGTTGCATTTGCTGCATCATCTTGTCGATGGTGAAGCTGGCTGTCGCCTGACGCGGTGGGAACTGGCGGAAAGTCATCAACCACTTACCCACTTCCTGCTGGGTGGGTACAAACAGCCACATCTGGTCACCAAAAAAGCGGGCGTACATGCCTGATTCCAGGGATTCCTCATAGGGGTCAGAACGCAGGTGGATGGCACGCGGGAAATTAAAAACCTCCCTGGGGCCAGCCCAGCCATCCCAGGCTACAGCGAAGTGGATCTTCCAGTCATTCCAGCGAATGGCATTAAAGTTGGCGTTGTCGTCAAAATAGTAAACCGTTGATCGATTGCCCGGGGCTTTGCCTGCCAACAGGTCTGTCTGGTCGTAACCATCAAGATACACCTTGAAGGTTTTGTCACCCGCGCGGTGGCCTTTTTTCAGCTTATCGGCAATGCCTGGCTCACCTGCGGCGGCCAGCAGGGTTGGCAACCAGTCCTGGTGAGAAAAGATATCGTTAATCACACGCCCGGACTCGACAACACCTGGCCAGCGAATCAGCGCCGGCACCCTGAAACCACCTTCCCAGGTGGAACCTTTCTCACCGCGGAAAGGCTCGGAGCCACCATCGGGATAGGAGTTGGTTTGAGAGCCATTGTCTGTGCTGTAAATAACAATGGTGTTATCGGCGATGCCGAGCTTGTCCAGTTTATCCAACAACTGGCCCACGTGATGGTCGTGTTCCATCAGGCCGTCGGCGTACAGGCCGTAACCGGATGCGCCATCCCACTCGGGTGCCAGCCGGGTCCACACGTGCATACGGGTGGAGTTAAACCAGACGAAGAAGGGCTTGTCGCTTTTATGGGACTTGTCGATGAACTTGAGCGCCGCATCAGTAAATTCCTGATCGGCAGTTTCCATGCGCTTGCGTGACAGGGGGCCTGTGTCCTCAATCTTGCCATCGGCATAGGAATGGATCACTCCCCGGGGGGCGAAGCGCTTGCGAAATTCCGGGTCCTTGGGGTAAAAGTAAGTCTCGGGTTCTTCCTCAGCATTCAGGTGATAGAGGTTGCCAAAAAACTCGTCAAAGCCATGGTTGCTGGGCAGGTACTCGTCCTTATCTCCCAGGTGGTTCTTACCAAACTGGGCAGTGGCGTAGCCGTGAGGTTTAAGTAGTTCTGCAATCGTTGGATCTTCAGCCTGCAGGCCGATCTCGGCACCCGGCAAACCAACTTTCAACAAGCCAGTGCGCAGGGGGTGCTGACCGGTAATAAAAGCGGATCGCCCCGCAGTACAGCTCTGCTCACCGTAATAATCGGTAAACATGGCGCCTTCTTTGGCGATGCGGTCAATATTGGGCGTGCTGCCACCCAGCATTCCCCGGTGGTAGGCACTAAGATTGGACCAGCCAATATCATCACCCCAGATCACCAGGATGTTGGGCTTATCTGTTTTCGCCTGGGCAGACAAGGCCACCAGGCACAAAAGCGACACCAGGGCACCGCGTATACATTTGGCGGAAATCATGAAACATCCTCCTTTTCGGATGGCGTTAATTCAGGGACTTGTAGGCTACGCCGTATACCGACAGGAGGAATGCCCTGCCGGGCCATAAAAATAGACTATATAGTGGGTTCTGACTAATACCTCACCTGCGGTCCAGCTGCGTAAACCGACACTGACGTGACTGTGCGGAACAGTGCCCAGAGCCGGTAACAACCCGGGCAAACAAAAACAGTTGCCAAGCGCTTCACCAGCCCGGATCATTGGCACCATCAACATTATTTTTACTAGAGAGCCCTGCCGTAACGCCCTATGAACAAAACCCGACTGCTTTACCCGCTTATACTTCTCAGCCTTTTCGCCTGCGGTAATGACACCGCCCAACAAACCCCCGGTGAGCAGGGTTCACCCGCGATGCAGGCAAGCGCAGCTGAGGAACCCGAGCCTCCCAAAGGCCCCAGTGTCGCCCCGGCACCGGAGGATGAGCCCGATGCTAATTTAACCGCCATCGGGCAATTATGGACTGGCGATCTGGACGAGCTGGAGGACCGCAGAGCTATCCGGGTGCTCACAGTACACAGCAACAGCCGCTATTTCATCGACCAGGGTGAGGAACGAGGGCTGGTCAAAGAGATATCTATGCGTTTTGAGGATTTCATTAACAAACGCCTGGGCCGCAAAACAGTAAAAGTGAATGTGGTGATTATTCCGGTGGCTCGCAACCAGCTTATTCCGGCATTGCTGGAAGGCCGAGGGGATCTTATCAACGCATCCCTGTCCATCACGCCTGAAAGACAAGAGCTGCTTGAATTCAGTACTCCAATCTCCAAGCCCTTATCAGAGATACTGGTTACCGGGCCCTCAGCGGACCCACTGACCTCCATTGACGATCTTTCCGGGAAAACCCTGTTCGTGCGCCTGTCCAGCAGTTATCGGGAGAGCGTTGAGCAGCTGAACCAGCGCTTTCTGGCTGAAGGTAAAGAGCCCGTTACTATTGAACCGGTGTCCGAACTGCTCGAGGACGATGACCTGATAGAAATGGTCAACCAGGGCCTGCTGCCCTGGGCAATCGTCGACGACTACAAACTGCAATTCTGGGACGAGGTATTCACCAAGCTTGTTCCACGGCAAGACATTGTGTTTCGCTCTGGTGGCCGCATTGCCTGGGCCTTCCGTAAGGACAGCCCGAAACTGGCGGCAGCGGTTAACAATTTTGTGCGCAAGAACCGCGAGGGCACCCTGATAGGCAACGTCATGAAAAATCGCTACATCCGTGATTTTGACTGGGCTGGAAATGCCCTGGCGGCTTCCGACTTCAGGCGCTTTGAAGAACTGGAGGAAATATTTGTAAAATACGGTGAACAATACGCGGTGGACTACCTGATCGCGGCGGCTCAAGGCTACCAGGAATCGAAACTGGACCAGAGCGCCCGCTCCGGCGCCGGTGCCGTGGGCATCATGCAGTTACTGCCCACCACCGCCAAAGACAAAAATGTTGGCATTGCCGATATCCACAACGAGGACTCAAACATTCACGCGGGTATCAAATACCTGGATTTTCTGCGTACGCGCTACTTTTCCGATGGTGATATCGACCGACGCAACCAGACACTGCTGGCACTGGCCGCCTACAATGCGGGACCCAGTCGCATGATTAACCTGCGTAGAAAAGCTGAGCAGCAGGGTTACGACCCGGACATCTGGTTTGATAACGTGGAATTGATAGCGGCAAAAGAAATCGGCCGGGAAACCGTGCAGTACGTATCCAATATCTTCAAGTATTACGTGGCCTATCGCTATACCATCGACCAGCAGGCCAGGCGTAAAAAAGCCCGCGAGAGAGCGGGCATTTCAGCAGTTCAAGACCCAGACAAGGGTTGATTGAGGCAACCAGGAACCGCCCTGCCCTTACACCAACTACTGCGCCAGCGCATCCAGTCGCGCTGCGGTATCGGCCATACGCGATTGTAGCCAATAGATTTCATAATCGTTACGCAGGCCACTTTCTGCGGACTGCATCAAGGCTGATAGCGCCTGCTGGCGCAGTCCCAGGGCATCGGCATTTCGTTCATCGCCGGCCAACACCACTTCTACTATGTGCAGGGCTTTCACCGGCTCGCTGCCAGCAAGATAGTTCTGCGCCAGGACCAATAAACCCTCAGAACCGGCGACCGCGGCAACATCAGCATACACATCCCGGGCAGGAACCGGGTATAGCTCTGTAGTGCTGTCGAAGTGAAACCAGGTGGAATAGTACTCCCAGATAGAGCGCACCGCCCAATCCACCTTGCCGTGATTCTGCACCAGGTCCAGGTGTGCCGGTAATTTGATTTCTTTCATCAGCTCGTAAACCGATTTGCCCGCATTCATACCCGCCACGGTTTCATCGTGCACATACTGCACCGCATCGCGCATGCGCTGCAGGTCTGCGGCAATTTTTTCAGCACCCACGGTCGGGTTCATATGACTGGGCACCACGATCTCGGGCTGCAGGGCAATGATTCTGTCCAGTGAAGCGACATACTCCATGGGCTTGCGAACTTTTTCACCGCGCATGGTGAATACATTGGGAAACTGCGGAAACTGCGGACCAAAGAAGTCACCACTGAGCAAAGTTTTCTGTTGGGGCAACCACATCACCACGTTGTCGGCACCTTCTGCTCCGGGTGTGCCAATAACCTGAAACTCCTCTTGGCCCAGGGTAAAACTGAAGACCTCGCCGTCGTCCACAGTAATGTCTGGCTCAATACCCCCGTAACGCATTATCGCTATATCCGGGCGCTCGTCCCAGGCGGGCATCCAGGGGAAAAGGGTTCGATTGCGTCCGTAGAAGTAGGGCTCCAGCTCAGACAGGTAACGCTGCTCTTCAGTGAACTGGGTATGGGCAATAATTTCAGTGCCCTCTTCCTGGAAAAAACGAGTGCCGCCAATATGGTCAGCGTGAGAATGACTGAGAACAATGTAGTTAATGGGCGCATCTGATATTTCCTTAATGGCCTTCAGTTGCTTGGCCGTCTGTAGCACCAAGCCGGTGTCGAAGATCACGTTACCTTGCTCAGTAGTCACCAGAATCACATTACCCACACCGGATACATAGCTAACCCCCTCTGCTACCTGATGAGCCTTTATGGGCCGCTTGATCAAGTCTGCTGAACTGCCATGCGTCACTTCGCTGTCGTCGCCACCATCAATACGAGAGGTAGCTGCATCGCCAATAGCATCCAGGGCAACCAACTGTACCTCCTTCTTCAAGCCCTTACCGGCATCCTCATCCAGGTATAGCCATAGGCCGGCGATCACTAACAGGCCGACCAGACCCAGCAGAATCTTTGAGATTGCGCCAGTTTGTAATTTGCGACTTTTCAGTTCTGCTTTCATTGCTCTTCCTCTGTTTGCTGTGTTGCTACTGCGATTTCATGGGCCACAAAAATAGGCGATGACCAGGCTCGCTGTTTCGCCGGAGCCAGACAGTCATCCTCTACCGCAGTGCGGTGGTCGCCGTAACAAGGGTTAACCGCGATACATACACCCTCATCATCATATTCGCAGCGCAAATTATCCGCGTTAATCATATCGGTTGATTCCTGGACAGCACGTACATAATAAATAGCCTCTCTGGAACCCGTTACAAAGTCATTATCTTCGAACTCCACCTGGCAACCCTCCTGGCCTCCATTACATTCGAATGTTTTCCAGGGGTCTTCAATTAAATCTTCTACCGCTTCATCTGCACTCAACTGTGGACGGATTTTTACCACCTCTATCCGTTCTATACGGTGACGCTCATCCGCAGGGTTGTAGCACTCACCACCGCATAAGGCTTCCACCCGCTCGCTGCCAAGTGCTGCAACCGAATGGTCCGGGCAACCCGGGTTCTGTCTAAATGCCCCCACGGCATTCACCCTGAAACGGGGGTTGGTCGCAGAACCTAATTCGGATCCCATGGGGTGGACTTTCTCACCTTGCAGCAGGTCGAACCACAACAGAATTCTGTCTCCGGAAGTAGCGTAGACTTCCTTACGCTTGAGACTGTCCCAAATTGCCTCCCGGTGACGACCCTCACTGTGGGTAGCGACCAAACCACCGGTTAACCAGAAGGAATTCTGGCGTTCCATATTGCGCAGATTAGCGAGATTGATACCCCCGGCTTCCAGAGGGACCGAGTAAGGGACTGGCTCGCGGTGGTCACCAATACCCTTGTCAGTTCGTCCTGGCCTGGGAGGACCAAAGGCTTCCGTAGAAAACTTGCGCCCTTTTTCCTTGTATCCCGTTCCAGGCTGCCCGCGGTGATTGTCACTGGAGCTGATCAGGCCAAACCGAAAGTTCAGGGGCTCTTTCGTCTGCTCAAAACCGGTAATAGCCAGCGCATACTGAGTGGTCGTGCCGGGTCGATGATCCATTGGAGCATTAAAACAATCTGTACATACCCCACAGTTCAGCCAGTCGGTCACGTCCTGGCCAGGTACGGTAAGGTGACCGGAGTTACCCGCATTAACAAAATTCTGACGCGCTTCAACTTTTCGAGCTTCGCACTCCAGGGCCTCAATGCCTGCCGCTTCACAACGCTCTGCGACAATTTCTCCAGCGCGCCAACAGCAAGGCAAATAACCCTCGGAGGGCTCCGGACAAACCAGTGCGCCGTGATCGCCCTCAACCGAGCCGCGCCAATTGCGGTACTCCTCCGAATTACCGTGACCAGAGTAAACCTCCATCAGTATCTGACGCTCTGGATCATGCTGTTGCCGATTCAATTGCTTGTTAAGCGTGCTGGTCGCTGGCGTGTTCATACCCCAGGAATTGCCGTGTGGGATAACAATGCTGTCATAACCCCACTGATCGAGTTTGGTGAATAACTCCCTGGGATCATCAGCAATCTCCAGACAGCTGTCAGGCAAGGCCCGGGTATTCACACCCTCTTCACATATCGGCGTATCAGCCACCTCATCGTAGTATTGCTGGATACCCCAGTAGAACTGGCGGTTTTCAAAATCACTCAGGGACATCATGAACTGCGCTGCCCGGCCCATAGGGGCCTTCGCCAATTGCGCCCTGGGTGCCGCAATAGCCCGCGCCGGGACACTGGCATCATCAGTATCCAGAAATATCACGTTCTTGTGCCCATAATGTTTGCGCGGGTCGGTACTGACCTGGCTCCACTCCCAGCCGAGAAAGCTCACCATGTCTGGATTGGCAGAGTCACCGGCCAGTGCATTACATTCGCGGATACTTTTCCTGGTTTCATCCCAACGGCGCGGTGTTATACCTTCAGCGTGGTCATTGATAGACCAGAAATCCAGCGCAGAACAGTAACGGGCAAAATCGCAAGCATCTGCCGGGGAATGTAAACCACTACCCCCCATTAGAGGAACTGAAGTGATAAACGCGTCTGGCGAAAAAATGGTATGCACATGAAGGTCGCCGAAAAGAACCTGGCTGTCAGCAACAAGAGAAGCTGCCTGCGCACGCTGCTCTCTGGCCTCAACCACCGAGGCAGGTACAGCAGCACCAATAATATCTCCACGGCCCTCGGGTTTGCCGCAGCCACCGAGCAGCACGGCGGGTATTAACAATACCGCAAGAGCTCGATATTTTGCGCCCACTGACATGGATCACCTTCCTTCAGGAATCTCTCATACTATGATTTAGCAAAATATTAATACATATGTATTAATATTTACAGGGTCTGAGAGACCACTAAGGGTGACATCATTGAACTACTGAAGTGTTGTCACTAAAGGAGGACCCGACACTGAGTGATCAGGACAGCTTTATCAGAGTATGGCACTGCTGGGATAACGAGATCAGAAACCGGCTTTATTGGTTGATCTGCAGGCAATAAACCACGGGCACCCCCCGGAGGGATGCCCGCTATCTACGGAGTTAAGGTCGCTTTAAACGGCCTATTTTTTCTTAGCGGCGGCCTTTTTCCTGGCTGGCGCTTTTTTCTTGGGCGCTGCTTTCTTCTTAGCTACCGCTTTTTTCTTGGGAGCTGCTTTCTTCTTAGCTACTGCTTTTTTCTTGGGGGCCGCCTTTTTCTTTGCCGCGGCCTTTTTCTTGGGGGCCGCCTTTTTCTTTGCCGCTGCTTTTTTCTTGGGCGCTGCTTTCTTCTTAGCTACAGCTTTTTTCTTGGGGGCAGTCTTTTTCTTTACCGCGGCCTTTTTCTTGGGCGCCGCTTTCTTCTTAGCTACAGCTTTCTTCTTGGGCGCTGCTTTCTTCTTGGCGGCTGCCTTTTTCTTTTTCTTGGGTTTCGCTGCCGCTTTT
>ERZ1046740.498-NODE-498-length-32572-cov-56.533536_pt1 | contig 32572 bp, 35 predicted proteins | sample MGYA00383093_ERZ1046740 | MGnify/ENA primary metagenome ERZ1046740 (study PRJEB29581, sample SAMEA5548363) | metagenome | biome: marine; feature: coastal; material: water | depth 25 m | study: Short-term variability in the microbial, nano- and picoplankton... | reverse complement strand
GAAAGTGTCAAATGTATCAGTCTCCCTTTCAGCCTTGCCGCCACAAGTTGGGCAGTTAGTCTCATAAAATTCTGGCATTTTTTTAATGGGAGAGCCGACACCATTGAACGTTACCTCTTCGGGTAAAGCAATAGGTAAATCCTTTTCTGGCACTGCTACTGAGCCACAACTCTTACAATTAACAATAGGAATGGGACAGCCCCAATAGCGTTGGCGAGATACACCCCAATCACGTAAGCGGTAGTTGGTTTGCTTTTCACCTAGATTTGACGCTTGTAGTTTTTCAGTAATCGCTTCAAATGCTTGGTCAAAATTAAGACCGTTAAATTCTGCTGAATTACACAACACACCTTTATCAGTAAAGGCGCTTTGATTAATGTCATGCTCTCCCTTGATAGGCTTTATAACCTCCAGCATTGGGATTGAGTATTTCAATGCAAATTCGTAATCACGCTGATCATGAGCGGGAACACTCATTACAGCACCTGTGCCGTAGCCCATTAATACAAAATTCGCAATCCAGATTTGCACCTCTTTTCCAGTGATTGGATGAATACAAGTCAACCCTGAATTAATACCTTTTTTCTCCATGGTTTCCATGGCCGCTTCCGAAGTTTCCATGGTTTTGCATTCGTCAATGAAGGCTTGTACTTTGCTATTATCTTTTCCCGCTTCTAAAGCTAGGGGGTGTTCGCTGGCAATCGCAAGATAGGTAACCCCCATTAATGTATCGGGTCTTGTGGTATAAACCTTTAAAGTATCTGCGTCACGTCTATCAAAATTTATTTCTAAACCAACTGACTTGCCAATCCAGTTTTTCTGCATGGTTTTAACAGCATCTGGCCAGCCTTTAAGAGAGTCTAGTGATTCTAATAATTCATCTGCATAATCAGTGATACGCATAAACCATTGAGAGATTTCTTTCTTTTCAATGAGTGCATCTGAGCGCCATCCACGTCCATCAATAACTTGCTCATTAGCCAAAACCGTTTGATCAACAGGATCCCAATTGACAATTGCATTTTTCTTATAAACAAGGCCTTTTTCAAACAATTTAACAAATAGCCATTGCTCCCATTTGTAATATTTTGGATGACAAGTTGCCACTTCACGTGACCAGTCATAACCAAAACCAAGTTGAGAGAGCTGATCTCGCATGTAGTCAATATTTTCATAAGTCCATTTAGCTGGCGGAACTTTGTTTTTTAGCGCTGCATTTTCTGCTGGTAAGCCAAAAGCATCCCAGCCAATAGGTTGCATAACATTTTTGCCTTGCATTTTCTGAAAGCGCGAGATGACATCGCCAATTGAATAATTACGTACGTGACCCATATGTAAGCGACCAGATGGATATGGAAACATGCTTAAACAATAATATTTTTCTTTTGATGAATCCTCAACAACTTCAAATGATTTGTTTTCTTTCCAATATTGCTGGGCTTGAGTCTCAATCGCTTGAGCATTGTATTCTGGATTCATAGTTTAGTTTTTATTTACTGCCGATATCACACTGAGAAACTGCAGAGTTAAGTTGCAAGGTGCCAATTAATTCATCAATACTACTTAGGTTATTGTCAATAAGGTATTGACTAATACCATCATTTATTTTGTGACACACAAGTGGATCATAAAATAATGCTGTTCCTACACCAACAGTGGCAGCGCCAGCAATGATAAATTCAATTGCATCGTTGGCGGTCATAATGCCACCTTGACCAATAATTGGCACGTTGTGATGTTTGCTGACTTGATATACTTGATGTACTTTTAGTAGTGCTACTGGCTTAATAGCTGGCCCCGATAGACCACCTTGGTTGTTACCAATGATAGGGCGTTTGGTATGAGTGTCAATGGACATGCCCATTAGAGTGTTGATTACTGCCAATCCGTCAGTGCCGCCATCAATGCAGCGTTGAGCGCTTAATGCAATGTCAGTTTGATTGGGAGAGAGTTTGGTGATTAAGGGTTTACTGGTATTTTTTCTACAAATATCCACAACACGATAAGACATGTCAGGGTCATTACCAAAAGCAACGCCACCCTCTTTAACATTGGGGCAAGAAATGTTAATTTCAATTGCATCAATATCCGAATCATCAAAGCGCTTGGCAATTTCCCCGTACTCTTCAACTGATGAACCAGAAATATTGATGATAAAGCGCGTTTCTTTTTTATCCAATTCTGGCATGATATTATTAATAACAAAATCAGCACCAGGATTTTGTAATCCGATGGCGTTAATCATGCCTTCTGGGGTTTCAGTAACACGACTTGGTATATTCCCTAGACGAGGTTCTAGTGTTGTTCCTTTTAAACAAATAGCACCAACATCTGTATTAGAAAATCCTTCGATTCGAGTGTATTCTTCGCCAAATCCAACGCAGCCAGAAAGTAGTACGATGGGAGAGTCTAGCTGAAGACCGCAGAACTGAGTTTTTAAGTTATTATGCATAGCTGGTATTATACATTTTTGCTGTTAAAATTATTGATTATGAAAGGCTTGTTTATTAGTGGTAGTGGGACAGATATTGGTAAAACTTTTATCGCCCAACATTTAATTGGTTTGTTAACCCAATCGAGAACTGTTGCTGTTAGAAAGCCAGTGGAAAGCGATTGCACCCTAGTTGATGGCAAGCTTATTACTAAAGACGCTTCTAAACTCATTGCCCTTAGTAATGCCACTGATAATATTGACACGGTGTGTCCTTATCGATTTGAGTCTTGTAGTAGTGCCGAAAGTGCCAGCAAGGCTGAAAACATAAACTTATCTCTTGGTCATCTGGTTAAAGCTTGTAATAGTAATGAATTTGTTGTTGTTGAGGGTGCAGGTGGTTTGCTGTCACCAATGGCCGAAAATACCCTAAATATTGATTTAGCCAAAGCACTTGATCTGCCTTTGATTCTTGTTGTAAAAGATGAGTTGGGTGCTATTAATCAGGCGTTAATGACTATTTTGGCAGCAAGAAATAGTCAGCTAGAAATATGTTGTGTGATATTAAATCAGTTTGAAGCCAATACACTTGATAATGCAGTAGCTATAAGGCATTATGGCAAGTGTGAAGTTGTTGTCTATAGTGATAATTCAGTTGAAGAATTTAATCAACGTATCGGTAAATTATTAAACCTAGACTGATTTAATCAAGTAGAGTTAGGTTGGACTTTTCAGTCTCTGGTTCTGACTGTTGTTCTTGGACTTCAAAAAGCATGCCTTCGCCATTTTCCCCTGCATAGATACTTAACACTGATTCTATGGGTATGTATACGTCAATTGACTGACCCGAGAATCTTGCTTTGAAGCTAATACTCTCATTGAGTAAGTTTAGCGACTGTGTGGCAGTGCTGGCGATGTTGAGTACAATTCTATCTTGTTGAATAAATTGAGTTGGAACTACAACCGATGGATTGCTGCAATCAACTAGGATATGAGCCGTAAAGCCAGAGTCTTCCATCCATTGATGATAGGCCCTAATTAGATAAGGCGTTACTGCAACCAAAACTTACCTCTTAATTGAATTCTTTTTCGCAATCCGTTAAACTTTGTTTGAAAGAATCTCTAGCAAAGATTCTCTTACCATAGTCTGTCACAGCTTTACCAGGCGTACCTAAATCGATATCTAGTTTCTTTAGTCGCCATAATAGCGCAGCAAGACAAGCGTCCACAATAGTCATATCTTCACTCTTAAAGTATGGCTTGTAAGCAAATAAAGGCACCAATTCTATTAGGCTGTTTTTAAGAATTTTACGAGCCTCATTAGCTTCTTTCTTATCGCCTGTTTCAATAGTGTTAGCCAATTCAAACCAACAGCCAGCAGCTCGTGTAAATCGAAAAATCATTAATCTTTTTTCTGATTTTTCAATTGGATCAACAGGCAATAATGGTGGGAATGGGAATCTTTCATCTAAGTATTCCATGATGACTGATAGATCATATAAAACGATGCCACGATCAAATAGAGTAGGTAGAGTCTGACAGGGGTTTAGTTCTAAAATCTCTTCTGGAATTTCATCAATGTTAAGGTTGAAAACATCCCTTTCAATGTTTTTTTCAGCCATAATAAAGCGCACAACATGCGACTCCATTTCTTGTGGAGATGAGTATAGTGTTGTTGAAGATGGATTAGGTTTTGTTAGCATAATGTCTACCCCTTTAAAATAAAAAAACAGCACCCCCGTTTAAAGGGCGCCGTTGTGTGTTGTTAATGTTAGAGGTTAATTAGTCTTTTGCACGCCATTTGCCGTACTTGACATCTTTCCAGTATTCTTTTTTCAATAAATAAGAAAGAATAAATAAGATGAATAAAAATCCTAATACTTTAACACCGATCTCATATCTGATTAGTTTAGCAGGTTCTGATACATAATCTAAGAAATTAGTGATATCTCTAACATCTCGATTAAATGCTTTTTCAGATTTATTCTGTTTTAGCTGCCAAAGAGCATCCGGCATGGATGCGTTTTCTAATACATGATTATTAACACCATATAGACGTGTCTCATCTGCATAAAAACCTTTAAGATAAGTGTAAATCCAATCAGTGCCTCTAGCTCTCGCTGTTAAAGATAAGTCTGGAGGTGTTGTTCCAAACCACTCTTTAGCGCCATCTTCTGGCATCGATGAAAATATAGTGCTACCTGTTTTTTCAGCATTAAACATTAAGTTTTTAGCCATATCAGCCTCACTAATATTTAAGTCTTTAGCAATGCGGTTGTAACGCATAAACTCAATTGAGTGACAGCCAGAGCAGTAGTTCATAAATAATTTGGCACCACGTTGCAGCGAAGCTTCATCAGTAATGTCTGTATTTGCAGCATCTAAATGAACGCCAGCGCCAGAAGCATTAGCATTGAAAGAAATGATAATTGCTGCAACTGCAGACAATGTTGTTTTTAGTAGTGTGTTCATATTAGTGCTCCGTCGTTCTTTCAGGTACTGGCTTGGTTTTTCCAATTGAGGTAAACCAAGGCATTAGAATAAAGAATGCAAAATAAAGTGCGGTAAATATTTGTGCCATTAAGCTATACAAAGGTGTTACCGCTTGCATACCTAACCAACCTAGAACAATAAAGGTGACAACAAAGATACCAAGCGCCACCTTGTAAGGCCATGAGCGGTATCTGATTGATTTAACCTTAGAACGATCTAACCAAGGTAGTGCAATCAAAATTAATAGCGCTGCAAACATGGCTAGTACGCCAGGTAGTTGAGAGCCAAACATTGGTGGAATTGCTCTTAACACTGAATAGAACGGTGTTAAATACCAAAGTGGCGCGATATGATCAGGCGTCTTTAATGGGTTTGCTTCTACAAAGTTTGGAGCCTCCAAGAAGTAGCCGTTTAATGCTGGTGCAAAAAACACAATCGAAGCAAAAATCATTAGAAAGAACACAACACCCACAATATCTTTAACGCTGTAGTACGGGTGGAACGGAATGCCGTCTTTTGGAATGCCGTTTGCATCTTTATTTTTCTTGATTTCAACGCCATCAGGGTTATTTGATCCTACTGTGTGTAGTGCAACAATGTGTAAAAACACTAAAATAACTAGAATTAATGGGATAGCAATAACATGCAGTGAGAAGAAGCGGTTAAGCGCTGGATCACCTACAGCGTAGTCACCCAAGATAAACTCTAAAATTAATTCGCCAACAATTGGGAATGAGCCGAATAAGTTAATGATTACTTTAGCACCCCAGAATGACATTTGACCCCATGGTAGAACGTAACCCATAAATGCTTCAGCCATTAGCGCAATGTATAACACCATGCCCAAAATCCAAATGAGTTCACGAGGTGCTTTGTATGACCCGTACAACATTGCTCTATACATATGTAGATAGATAACAATGAAAAATGCAGAGGCGCCTGTTGAGTGCATGTAGCGAATCAGCCAGCCCCAGTCTACATCACGCATAATGTATTCTACTGATGCAAATGCATTGGCAGCATCAGGCTTAAAGTGCATGGTTAAAAATATGCCCGTTACAATTTGCATAACCAATACCAATATAGCTAAAGAGCCAAAGAAATACCAGAAGTTAAAGTTTCTAGGAGTGTAATATTCTGCTAGATGTTCGTTCCAAACTTTGGTTAATGGGAATCTTTGATCGATCCAGTTTTTGTTGTTGTCCATCATATTCTCCTAATTATGCTTTTGGGTCGATGCCGATTCGAACAAGTGAGTCGGTAACGAAGTGATAAGGCGGAATCACTAAGTTAGTTGGCGCTGGAACGCCTTTATATACTCTACCAGCTAAATCAAATTTAGAGCCATGGCATGGGCAATAAAAACCACCTTTCCAGTCATCGCCGCCTAAGTCGGCCGCACCTAGTTCAGGGCGGTAAGTAGGTGAACAGCCTAAATGTGTACAAATTCCAACGATAACAGCAACATTAGGGTTGATTGAGCGGTGAAGATTTTTTGCATAAATCGGCTGTTGATCTTCAGAACTATCAGGATCGGTTAATTCATCACTTAAGCTTGGCAGATTACTAATGGCTGTTTTGTCACGTTTAAAGATCCAAACAGGCTTTTTACGCCAAAGAACTCGAACTAATTGACCTTCTTCTAATTTTGTAATATCAACATCAACAGGGGCGCCCGCCGCTTTTGCGCGTGCTGAAGGCATCCAAGATGATAAAAATGGCACCAATACAAAGCCAACACCTACTGCACCAACAACACTGGTGGCGCCTGTTAGGAATCGTCTTCTCTTTAAGTCTATTTCTTGTTCTGACATAAGATTACAGTCCTTTATTTGGAAAATATATAGATTAATTCTATATTTAAAAACACAATAATTATACGGTAATATTAGAGTTGTTTGATAGGCAATTATCTGGCTATTGTTTATTTGTTAGTAGTAACTTTAATCTCTATTTGCTTTATTTGAATGGATAGGCAAGCTGATTGCACAATTGTTGTTAGCTCGTTGAGTTGCTGTTTGGCCCTAAATGCAACTGCTGGATTGCTGGTTATTAAAGTTGCAATATTGTTTTTAATTAAACAAAGCTCTAAAGTCTTTAGAGTGCTAGGCAACTCTTGATTTAGCTGTTCATTGATTTGATTATAGATCTTTGCCTGAGCAAATAGCTTACCTAGTTGGCCTTTAGGAGAAAAGGCTGCAAGATTGGTTGTTGGTTTATGTGGACACATTTTGATGCAAAGGCTGGTTTATCTATGAGAAAATAGGTTTTTTATAAAAAAACAATTCTTTATATTCTAATGAGTATTATAAATAAAGTTCTGTCCAAAATTGTTGGCTCTAGGAACGATCGATTAATTAAACAATTAAGAAAAACGGTAGAAAGCATTAATACGCTAGAAAGTAATATACAAGCTTTAAGTGATGAGCAATTGCGCGGTAAAACACAAGAATTTAAAGACCGATTTCAAGCGCAAGAGTCATTAGATGACTTATTGGTTGAGGCTTTTGCTGTCATGCGTGAAGCTAGCGTTAGGGTGTTAGGACTCAGACACCATGATGTGCAACTAATTGGCGGCATGGTGCTGAATGATGGCAATATTGCAGAAATGGGCACAGGTGAGGGTAAGACGTTAGTAGCCACATTGCCGGCTTATCTCAATGCATTGAGTGGCAAAGGTGTTCACGTAGTTACTGTGAACGATTATTTAGCTGAGCGAGATTCTCAGTGGATGGGGAAAGTGCTAGAATTTTTAGGCTTGAGTGTTGGTATTATTGCTTCGAATAAAGCGCCTGAAGATAAGCAAGCGGCTTATGCATGTGATGTGGTTTATGCAACCAATAACGAATTAGGCTTCGATTATTTGCGTGATAACATGGCCTTTACATCAGACCAAAAAGTTCAAAGAGAATTGAACTTTGCAATTGTCGATGAAGTGGATTCTATTTTGATTGATGAGGCTAGAACACCTTTAATCATTTCAGGCCCTGCTGCCGACTACGCTGAAGTGTACAAAGCAATTAATCATATGATTCCTAACTTTACCAAGCAAACTGAAAGTGGTGAGGGTAAGGAGATAGTTGTTGAAGTTCCAGGCGACTATACGGTTGATGAAAAACATAAGCAAGTATTTTTAACAGACGACGGCCATTCAAAAGCAGAAGACCTATTGATTGAAGCTGGCGCCTTGCCAAAAGGTGCAAGTCTTTATGATGCTAGTAATATTTTATTGATGCAGCATATCAACTCAGCGCTTAGGGCGCATATCTTATTTCGCAAGGATGACCATTACATCATTGATGGCGATGAAGTGGTTATTGTTGATGAGTTTACCGGCAGAACTATGCCAGGACGTCGCTGGAGTGAAGGGTTGCATCAGGCAATTGAGGCCAAAGAAGGCGTGAGCATTAAGAAAGAAAATCAAACTTTAGCCTCTATTACTTTTCAAAACTACTTCCGACTATATAACAAATTATCTGGAATGACAGGCACAGCGGATACTGAAGCGGTTGAATTTCAAGATATTTACGGTTTAGAAACGGTTGTTGTTCCGCCTAATAAAATTTCTGAAAGACACGATAAGCCAGATCAAATTTATCTAACGTTAGAAGAAAAGCTCGAGGCTATTGCAAATGATGTGGAAAGTTGTCAAAAAACAGGTCAGCCAGTATTGGTGGGTACAAGCAGTATTGAAAATTCAGAGTCAATTTCAGAATTATTAAGCAATAAAAAAATTAAGCACGAAGTTTTAAATGCGAAGCAGCATGAGCGAGAGGCTATTATTATTGCCAATGCGGGCTCAATTGGCGCAGTAACGATTGCGACCAATATGGCAGGCCGTGGTACAGATATCGTACTGGGTGGAAAGTTAATAGAAGATGCTACTGAACAGCAAAAACAAGACTGGCATGCTGAGCATGACAAGGTAATTGCCGCAGGCGGCTTGCATATTGTTGGTACTGAGCGAAATGAGTCTCGTCGTGTAGATAATCAGTTGCGTGGACGCTCAGGTCGTCAGGGTGATGTTGGTTCAACGCGTTTTTATTTGTCTTTAGAAGACAATCTTATGCGAATTTTTGCCAGTGAAAAAATGGCAGCTATGATGCAAAGACTGGGTATGGAGAAAGGCGAGGCTATCGAGCACAAAATGGTTAACCGTGCTATTGAAAATGCTCAGAGAAAAGTAGAAGGCATGAACTATGATGCACGTAAAAACTTGCTGGAATACGATGATGTTGCCAATGATCAGCGCAAGGTGATCTATTCATTGCGCGATGAGTTAATGAGTACAAGCGATGTTCAAGATCGATTTATTAGAATTAGAAAACAAGTTGTTACTGACTTGTTCTCAGGCTACATTTCTACAGGTCAAGCTGAAGATGATTGGGATGTAGAGGGTTTGCATAACGCTCTAAAAGCGGACTATAAGGCCGATTTTCCATTACAACAATGGCTTGATGAAGGTGTTGATGTTGATGAATTGGAGAGTAGGATTGTTGAAGGTTTGAGTGCAATTTGCGATTACAAAGAAGGAATTGTGGGCGCTGAGTCAATGCGAGGCTTTGAAAAAGCTGTTATGTTGCAAACGCTTGATCATTATTGGAAAGAGCATTTGGCAGCTATGGATTACCTGCGTCAAAGTGTTAATTTACGTGGCTATGCTCAAAAGAATCCAACTCAAGAATATAAGCGTGAGTCTTTTGCCATGTTCACAGAGCTGTTGGATACAATAGACATTGAAATTGTTAAGTCTTTATCAAGTGTAACCATTAATGAAAATACAAATGCTTCAGAGGTTGAGCAGCAGGACAACGAGAATGCAATAACAGAGCATGATGCGCTAGGCACAACAGGCGTTGATGAGCATGAGGTTGAGGCTGCGATAGAAACTTTTGAGCGTGAAGAGGAAAAGGTGGGTCGCAACGATCCCTGTCCTTGTGGATCTGGAAAGAAGTATAAAAACTGCCATGGCTAGTAAGAATAATACTCAATACTATATTGGGTTAATGTCCGGCACCAGTCTTGATGGTGTTGACGGGGTTATTGTTGATGATAATAACCAGAATATTTTGACCCAGTCCTATTTACCCTATTCGGACCAACTCAAGCAAGACTTACGTCAATTGACGCAAACGGGTCAAGCCACATTAGAAAATTTGGCCAAATTAGATATTCAAGTAGCAACTGTGTTTTCCGATGTTGTGCTGTTATTGTTAGCTAATGCCAATATTGCTGCGAATGATGTTATTGCTATTGGCTCACACGGTCAAACAATTTATCATCAGGGTGGCCAATATTCCATGCAAATTGCGCATGGTGCTTTAATTGCTGAGCAAACGGGCATTACTACTGTGGCTGATTTTCGCATGCAAGATGTGGCCGCTGGCGGTCAAGGTGCGCCACTAACACCACTGTATCATCAGTATTTGCTTAATGGAAAATCGGGCGTGGTTATTAACTTGGGTGGTATTGCTAATTTAACTCAAATAAATAATACGGCTGTTTCAGGTTTTGACACGGGTCCGGCTAATACACTGTTAGACAATTGGATAAAACAACAAAAATCACTAAACTATGATCGTGACGGCTTATGGTCTAGAAGTGGGTTTATCGATCAAGCGCTACTGAGCAAGATGTTGGCAGATGCCTACTTTCAAGCTCAGGCGCCTAAGAGTACCGGGCCAGAGTATTTTAACCTTGAGTGGTTGTCTACATTTTTAACCGGTGATGAGTTATCGGCAGATGTGCAACGAACCCTGGTTGAGCTAACAGTGATTAGTATTTCAGATAATATCCCTCAAGAATCGGATGTATATCTTTGTGGCGGAGGAGTGCATAATGCATTTTTGGTAGAGCGATTGACAGCCTTAAACCCTCAAAGTAATATTATGAATACTAATGATTTAGGCGTGCATGTGGATTATGTAGAGGCTGCAGCATTTGCCTACTTTGCTAAACGAACATTGGCCGGTCAAACCTCTAATTTAACCGCGGTAACAGGCGCAAAACAAACAAGAATATTGGGAGCAATTTATGCAACTTAAACTACTTCAGCCCGATGATTGGCACTTGCATGTACGCTCAGGTGAAGCTTTAAAATCAGTTATAGGCATGAGTGCAAAGCAAATGGCTAGAGCTATTATTATGCCAAACTTAAATCCTCCAGTTGCCAATGTGGTTCAGGCTAAAGCTTATCGTGATGAGATTATCTCAGTATTGCCAGAAGACGCTACATTTGACCCTTTGATGGTTTTGTATCTAACTAACAATACCAGCGCTGATGATATTGAGCAGGCTGCAGAAAGTGAGTTTGTAAAGGCCGCCAAGCTTTATCCTGCAGGTGCAACAACAAACTCTGATAGCGGTGTTACTGATATTAAGAATATCTATCCAGCGTTAGAAATGATGAGTAAAACAGGCATGCTGTTACTTGTACATGGCGAAGTAACACACGCTAGTATTGATATTTTTGATCGTGAAGCGGTGTTTATTGATCAAGTGTTAACCCAAATCGTTAAAGACTTTCCAGACCTTAAAATTGTTTTTGAGCACATCACCACCAAAGATGCGGTAGATTTTGTTTTAGAGTCTAGTGCTAATGTGGCGGCCACTATTACGGCGCACCATTTACTGGCAAATCGTAATGATATGTTGGTAGGCGGCATTCGACCGCACTATTTCTGTCTGCCGATTTTGAAACGAGAAAACCCTCATCAGCTAGCCCTGCTTAACGCTGCTGTTAGTGGCAATCCTAAGTTTTTCTTAGGCACAGATTCAGCACCTCATACCAAAGATGCCAAGGAGTCAGCTTGTGGTTGTGCTGGAATTTTGAGTGCACATTGTGCTATTGAGCTATACGCAACAGCATTTGAATCTAAGAATGCACTGGATAAGCTGGAAGGTTTTGCTTCAAAATTTGGCCCTGATTTTTACAATCTGCCACGAAACACTCGCACGATTACCTTGTCTAAGGAGAATTGGACAGTGCCAGAAAGCTATGAATATGCGGGGTCAACTATTGTGCCATTTATGGCAGGTAAAGAGCTGTCTTGGAAGTTAATCTAGTTGAAAAAATCTTTAGCGGTTTGGGTGTCTAATTTGATTTGCTCTTTGAGCTGATCAAATGAATCAAATTTTTGCTCGTCTCTAATTTTAAGCTTAAAAATAATATTAGAAAACTCGCCGTAAACATCTTGGTTAAAGTCAAATAAAAACACTTCTAACAGGATGTTTTCTCCGTTAACTGTTGGTCGTTTTCCAATATTACACACACCATTAAACAGCTTTCCAAGTAGATCTACTTGTACGGCAAACACGCCCAAAACTGGACTAATATTGCGCTTAATAGGAACATTAATGGTTGGGAAGTTTATGGTTCTTCCCAGTTGTTTGCCGTGAATTATTTTTCCAGAAATGGAGAATTCACGTCCAAGCATTTTTGCGACCGAGTTGAACTCCCCTTGAGACAGCAGCTCTCTAATCTTTGAGCTACTTGCTCTGCAGCTAGCACACAGGATGCTTTGAGTGTTTTCAACTTCAAAGTTGTGTTGTTGCGCAAAATCTTTTAACAGTTTGAAGTCGCCCATACGACCGGCACCAAAACGAAAATCATCACCAATCAAGCAAAAGCGCACACCAAGCTTTTTAAGTAAAATTTCATTAATAAAATCCTGAGCACTTAGTTTGGAAAGCTGCGCATCAAATTTAATAATAAGATGGGCATCTAGCCCCAGTTTTTCTAGTAGCCTATGTTTTTGTTTGAAATTGCTCAAAGTTGCAGACTCACGGCCAAAGAAGCTTTGTGGCGTTGGAGAGAAAGAGATTATTATAGATGGCAGCCCTAGCTGTTTAGACTTCTCAACCAGACGTGAAATAATATGTTGATGACCAATGTGTACACCATCAAAATTACCAATAGTGACAACACTGCCTGGGTATTTTTTTAAATTGTGTAATCCGCGAATAACATTCATGGGAAGTATTTTAATCTAATTAATGGTTTGAACAGCTGTGCATTATTTTTCTATTAATTGAGCCATGATTTTTACAACAGGTTTTGGCATGCCAAGTGAGCTTTGGTCTGTTGGGTAAAACAGTTTATCACTTGATGGGCAGTCAACAATAACAGGGTGTATGTGCAGATGATAGTGGGTAAAGGTGTGGTTAAAAACAGGTAAATGCGTCACAATAGATGCCGATAAATCAAAATCTTGTATGGCACTATTGATTGATTCTGTAGTATCACCACACTCTACAAAACTCCATAACCCTCCCCAAATTCCTTTGCTTGGACGCTTTTCCAAGTGAACCTGGCCATTCTTGGTAAATATAAGCATGGCAATTGATTGGCTTGGCTTAGATTTTTTTGGTTTTGGATGGGGATATTGGTCTTGAGTCTGATGAGTATATGACAAGCAGTGATCATTAATTGGGCAGTGTGAGCAATCAGGTTTGCTTCGAGTGCAAAGTGTTGCGCCAAGATCCATGATCGCTTGGGTGTAGTGGTTGGTTCTGTTATCTGGTGTATGGTGTTCTGATAGGCGCCACAATTCTTTGAGCGTTCTGTTTTGAGCGTAATGACCTTCAACTTGATACGCTCTTGTTAAAACACGTTTAACGTTACCATCCAAAATGGCGTGAGTTTGATTAAAGCTAAGTGACAATATGGCACCTGCAGTTGATTTTCCGATACCCGGCAAGGTGATTACTTGCTCAATATCCTTGGGAAAGGCCCCTTGGTATTCTTGCATGATTATTTGAGCAGTTTTGTGTAAATTTCTAGCTCTTGCATAATAACCTAGCCCAGCCCATTGGGCTAATACTGCATCTTCAGAAGCGTTTGCTAAATCATTTAATGTTGGAAAATGTTTAATAAAATTATTGAAATAGTCAATAACAGTGGCCACTTGAGTTTGTTGTAGCATGATTTCACTAAGCCAAACATGATAAACATTCGCGTGGCTTTTTTGTCCAATCTGCCAAGGAAGTTGGGTGCGCCCATGAACATCGAACCAGGTAAGTAGCTGGCTTGTAAGTGTTGACAATTTTCTAGCTAATTCATTTTAATTTTAAAGGGTCTGTGGGATCGATACCATCCATAAATGGCTTGTTCACATCTTCATGAGTGGCTTGATATACGCAACCAATCCAGTTGCTAATAATTTGTCTAGTGGCGTCATGCCAGGTGTTGCCAAGCGTTTGACTAATTAGTTGTTCTGGAAAATGGCCAATATCAAGCTCACCTGCTAATAGCTTGGTTTTGTATTCATTCAGAATGGCTTTGTTTTGCGCCTCCAAATAATGCTCTGGAAAAACAGGGTAATTTTCGCGAGAGCCTGATAAATAAGCCATAATTTCACGCTTATATTCTTTCAGTAAGCTAATAGTGTCATATTCTGGATGACCTTGAAAGAAAACAATGCGTAACAGATCCTCACTGACGCATAAGTGAGCACCGACATCGCTATCAACCAAAACCTTTATGCCGGCGGCGGCAAACTGAGTCTTGGTAATTTCATTAAAGCGTGAGTGTGGCACATTAAAATTGGTGTTGACGCCGCTTACCAGTGGGTGGTTTCGATCAGATATCTGGTGTTTGAATACGCCCCAGCATTTATTTTTCATGGCCTGGCGTTTTTTCCGGTATCTAAACTCCATCACCGCATGTGTGGCTAAACAAGAGCACAAAGTTGAGGTAACGTGCTCGTATGACCAATCAACTACCTCTTTTAACTCTTCATAGAAAGGCGCTTGTTTTAAATTGGCTTGTTCAACATGTGCACCAGTAATAATAAGCGCATCTAAGCCTTGAGCCTTAATTTCATCAAAATTTTGATAATGTGCCTCGATGTGTTTTTTGGCCTTATCTCCACGTGGAATTGATGACAATGTAAAAGGATGCAGATAAAATTGAGCGATTTGATTAGAATGACCAATTAGGCGGAAGAATTGACGCTCAGTTGCCTCAAGTGCTGCGTCAGGCATCATATTCAACAGGCCAATGTGTAATTCGCGAATAACTTGATGATTGGCACGATCTTTGCTAAGTACAATTTCTCCTTCAGCTGCTAAACGCTCAAAAGAAGGCAAGCTTGAATGGGCAATTAAGGGCATTATTTAATGGCTCCTGTAATCAGTTCGAGCACCTCATCTGCACGCTGACATTGGTATAAATCATCACTGTCAATGGTGTAGCCATATTGCTGGGCAATCTGTTCATACTTAGGCTTGCGGTGTTCAAGCAAGCGCGGAAATATCCAGCGCATAAAGCTGTCAGGGTTGACCTGTGCTACATAAGTAAATTGATTTTCTGTTAAATAAATACTCAGCTGATCTTGTAAGAATTCAGCTTGATAGTACAAAGGCTTTGGGTGAGTTTGTGCACGCTCTATAAGCATTTTTTCATTTTTTTCACTGGTGCGAATGTACAAAATAACAGTATGCTCAGCCAAAGTTTGATAAACCTCTTTGTTGTCTAATTCACACAAAGATCCGCCCGCATCATTGATAAAATTTTTAATTCCTTGTTGGTTGGCCTTATTGATAAAATCAGGCACATCTAGCATAGTGCTGGTTTCAGCTTGTTTGAATAATAATTGGCGTCGAGTAAATTCATCAATAGGAAGTCCGCCCAATTCAGGGTTGCCAACTTTTCCCAGAAAAGCAGAAACAGAAGATAAGTTATCAAAGGTGATATGATTTTGAACGCTGATTGATTCATTATCCAATAAATCTTTTAACCACTCGTCACGTTTAATACGCTCAATGGTGTTTTCTAAAATAGACTTATTGAGGTATTGTGCGCCAATACGATAATCACCTGAATAGTGAAAATACTGACCTTCTTTGGATAGTAGTTTTGCCAGGTGCGTCTTGCCAACACCAGACATACCCAGCAAGGTTAGGCATTTTTGTTTAGTATTTATAAATTCGTTAGCGGAAAGTCTCATGGGTTTGATTTTAACGCTAAACTTTTATTTATAGCAAGCCATCTGCTTTAAACATATCGCGAATGCCACGAAGCGCTTGACGTGTGCGATGCTCATTTTCAATTAGACCAAAGCGTACATATTGATCGCCATAATCACCAAAGCCAATGCCTGGAGAAACACCAACCTTAGCTATTTTTAATAGTTTTTTGGTAAATTCTAACGAGCCCATTGCTTGATAGAATTCAGGAATTTTTGCCCAGACAAACATGGTGGCTTTGGGCGGTGTTACTTTCCAGCCAATAGCATTAAGACCTTCGCACAATACATCGCGACGATCTTGATACATATCAGAAATTTCACGAACACAGGTTTGATCACCTTCTAGAGCCTCAATAGCAGCCACTTGAATAGGTGTAAACATACCGTAATCAAGATAAGATTTAATCTTTGCCAGTGCACCTACTAGCGTTGGGTTGCCAACCATAAAGCCCACGCGCCAGCCAGGCATATTGTAGCTTTTTGATAAAGAAAAGAATTCAACAGCGATATCTTTGGCACCCTTCACCTGCATAATGCTTGGCGCTACATAGCCATCAAAAGCAATATCTGCATAGGCTAAATCTTGCACAACCCAAATTTCATGTTCTTTGGCAATTTTGATAACTTTTTCAAAAAATTCCAGCTCTACACATTCAGTTGTTGGATTTGAGGGATAGTTTAAAACCAGCATTTTTGGCTTTGGCCAGGTGTTTTTGATTGATCTTTCTAGCTCTGCTAAAAAATCATCATCAGGCCCGCAAGGCACATGTTGAATATCTGCACCTGCAATAACAAATCCGTAAGGATGGATTGGATAAGCCGGATTTGGCACCAGTACTGTATCACCTGCGCCAACAATAGCCTGGGCCAAATTGGCCAATCCTTCTTTGGAGCCAATCGTAACAATTGCTTCTGTTTCTGGATCAATATCAACATCAAAGCGATTTTTATACCAATTAGAAATAGCTTTGCGTAAACGCGGAATGCCTCGAGATGTAGAGTATCGATGCGTGTCTTTGCGTCTGGCTGCCTCAACTAATTTTTCAACAATGTGATCAGGTGTTGGTTGATCAGGATTTCCCATGCCGAAATCAATAATATCTTCCCCACGCGCGCGCGCCTTTGATTTAAGCTCGTTAGTAACAGCAAAAACGTAAGCAGGAAGTCGTTTAATTCTAGGGAAATCGTCGTTCATAGGTTTTTTATTGAATAGCTAAAAGTTCAACATCAAATACTAATGTTGCGTTGGGTGGGATAATGCCGCCTGCACCCATTTCACCATAACCCAGTTTTGATGGAATGGTTAATTTTCGCTTGGTTCCCACTTGCATGCCTTCAACACCTTGGTCCCAGCCAGGAATTACTTGACCAACGCCCAATTGGAAGTTAAAAGGATCGTTGCGGTCAACGCTAGAGTCAAATTTTTTACCGTTAGTAAGCCAGCCAGTGTAGTGCATAGAGACGTGATCGCCTGCTTTACAAGCGGCGCCTTCACCTGCTGTTAATTCTTCAATGATTAAATCTGCCATAGCGTTTTTCCTTAGTAAGTTAATGTAATATTGTAAGCGCCAAATTTTCTAATATTAAGTACGCCGCAATCGAGTATTAAATATTGCGCCTTAATGCCTTTTAAAACACCCGAAATAACAGGTGTTTTGTCAAAATTTAGTGAGCTAATTTTGCTGGGATATTCTACCACAGGGTAGTTTATATCCAAAGCCTCATTGTCTAATATTTGAGCATCTGTAGTATTGATAACATCTTGAATATTGTCAAGTAATTCGTCTCTTACTGTGACTAGATCGATTGTGGCCACCTCATTTTTAAGCATTTGTCGCCAATTGGTCTTATCGTTAACAAAGTTTTTTAAGGCCATTTCCAATTCGCCAGATTTTAATCGAGTATCCACTTCTAAAATAGGCAGGGCGCTAATAGCGCCTTGATCAATCCATCTGCTGGGAATATTGCCTTTTCGAGTAATGCCAACTTTCACGCCAGAAGAATTGGCTAAATAAATAACGTGCGGTGAAAAGCAATTATCCAGTCCCCACTGAGACTCTCGACAAGTGCCTAGATGATAATGACAAGTTTCTGGCTTCATAATGCACAAATCACAACTGGCCAATTTTTGAGAGCAAGGATAACAATGGCCTTGAGAATAGCTTTTGTTGGTTTTTTTGCCGCAGTTTTGACACTGAATTTCTTGATTAAAGCTTAGGGTAATTTCTTCGCCCACTAAGTCGTTCATGCTTAGTAGTTTATCGCCAATGGGTAGTTGATACTGCGCCTCTCCTCTATCAAGATGAGTGTGCATTTTTTTGATAAATCCGCTTAACTGCATGATTTTATTGCGTCAATAATTGCTGGACTTCTTGATATTTGTCGGCAGTTTTGTTAATAATACTTTGTGGTAATTTTGGCGCTGGCGGGGCTTTGTTCCAGTCTAGTGTTTCTAGGTAATCACGCACAATTTGTTTATCAAAACTTTGTGGGCTAATACCCACTTGATAATCTTTTGCTGACCAAAAGCGTGAAGAATCTGGAGTTAGCACTTCATCCATTAAAGTTAGAGTGTTATTTTCATCCAGGCCAAATTCAAATTTAGTGTCGGCAATAATAATGCCGCGCTCTAGTGCGAATTCAGAGGCGAATTGATACAGTGCTAAACTGGCTTGTTTAACTTGCTCAGCCAGATCTTCACCTAAAATATTAATTGTTTGTGCAAAATCGATGTTTTCATCGTGCTCGCCCACAGCCGCCTTGCTAGAGGGTGTGTAAAGCACGTTTGGGAGTCTTTCTGCCAACTTCAGGTTGTTAGGCAAGCTTGTGCCACAAATAGAACCTGTTTTTTGATAATCCTTCCAGCCTGAACCAATAATGTAGCCACGAACAATGGCCTCTACTGCCAAAGGCTTTAGTTTTTTAACAATAATTGCACGACCTTCTACTTGCTGGACTTCTTCGGGGCTAAGAATAGACGCCAAAGGCTCATGGGTAAGATGGTTTGGAATAATATGCTTGGTTTTGTCAAACCAAAAATTAGCAACTGATGTAAGTACAGCGCCTTTTTTGGCAATACCATCATCAAAAACTACATCAAAAGCACTGAGTCGATCTGTGGTGACGATAAGCATGCGCTTGTCGTCGATAGTGTAAATGTCTCGTACTTTGCCTTTTTGAATAAGATCTAAACTGAGGTTGGTTTCAAATAGAGTTTCCACATGTGTCCTTGAAAGAGTATCGCCATAAATTTAAATGTTATTTTAATCGATTGTCCGACTTAAAATTACGATAACTTTTGTCGTGGTAAAATAACTAGAAAACCAACATGCTAAAAAAAACATTCCTTTTTATTATATTGTTAACGCCTATTGCCAACGCTTCGCCTTTGTCAGAAGGTGCCCTGCGTTTAATTCAAATTGGTAACGAAATTGGTTCGCGTGATGTTGTTTTAAGGGGTCAATCACTATTGTTAAAAGGTGCATTTGATCTGAATGATTTAGACGCCATGTATGAAGCCTCTAAGCAGGTTAGACAAGGTAATGAGCTAATGGGTTATTTCGCCAAGGAATTAGAAGCCAATGAAATCCTAATTAAGTTGGTGCGTAGAAGTTATGATGCGGCGCTGTACGATTATGCATTGTATTTATTGGACGGTAGTGATGGCTTCATTAAAAATGAGTTTTTGGCGCTTAATTTATTTGAGGAGTCTTTTAAAGTACATGGCAATGCAAAATCAGCCATGATGGCAGCCATTATTCGTAATGAATCTTTGGTGCCAGGCACTAAGAAGGCTCAGCGTATTGATGAGTTAATTACGTTCGCCATCTTTAACAAAATACCTGGTGCTGAAAAGTATCAGGACCAATATATCAAAAAGGACTATTTAAACGATCTGATGCCAGAAAATTGGCAGAATTGGATAAACGCTCAATAGTTTATAAGCTGGCCAAAATTCTATTAACCTGAGCGCGAAAACGCCATAATTCTGCACGTTTTACTTTTTGTTGCTTGGGTAGTTTATAGGTAAGTGGATTTTTTCTTTTGCCTTTGAAGCGCAACTCATAATGCAGGTGCGCTCCGGTAGAGCGGCCGGTAGAGCCAACATAGCCAATCACTTGACCCTTTTTGACTGGCTTCCCTTTGCGAATATTACGCGCATATTTAGATAAGTGTGCATAAACCGTGGTGTAATTGGCGCCATGTTTAATAATAATTGCCTTGCCTAGTGCGCCCTTCCAGCCTTTAAATTTAATAACACCATTTGCTGTTGAATAAACAGGCGTGCCACGATCAGCAGCATAGTCGACAGCCCTGTGTGGGCGATAGGTTTTTAAAATAGGGTGATAACGCTTGAGTTGAAACGTGGAGCTAATACGTTTATATTTAAGCGGCGCTCTTAAAAAAGATGAGCCCAGCGTGTGACCATAGCGATCGTAATATTTTGTGTGACCTCGATCATCAGTATGAGCAAAGGCCTCAATACGCTTTCCGTTACCTTTATAAATAATGCCAACTAGGTTTTTAGCAGCATCCTTAACAATATAGAATCGATCGCTTTTGTGAAGTTCTGTATCAAAATCTAGTTGCCAAGATAGCGCATTAACAACGACATTAATACTGCTCAAGCTCAGGCCTGCTTTTTGTGCATCGTAGCCAAAAGAATTGCTAATAACAATTTTGGTGGTTGATAAGGGGCTTGATTTTTTCGAACTCTCTTGAGGATCGTTGGAAAAATGAGTGCCTGCCAATGACACTTCCAAATTCTTTTTATTTAGCGGGCGATAGCTAAGCGATTTAAAGCGCTTATTATTATGTAGGCGAATGGTGATTTTTTCACCAATGTTTAACTGATTGAGTCGTTGGTTTTGCTTACTGGCAGAAAGTAAGTTGGCCAGCAAACGATTTGACAGTCCTAATTTTGAAAAATATTTGCTTAGTGAGTCTCCAGGTTTGACACTAAAGTGATATTCATTGTTGTCACTATGAGCAAGAACGCTGCCAGCATTAATTTGCAGGAATATTGACACCCATAAAATGGTTACAAGTCTAAGCATAAGAAAGTGCTATTTCTGTTGCAATTAATCGAGATTTTTGATCATTTCCAATAACATCATCAAGAGATTTTGGATAAAAATGAGTTGCATTTTCTAAAGTTTTTTCGATAATTTTGGCAATGTCTAAAAAGCCTATTTTCTTGTTAAGAAATTTTTCTACTGCAATTTCATTGGCGGCATTGATTGTACCCATAGCGCTACCGCCTTGTCTTAAGGCTTCGAATGCTAGACGCAAACAAGAAAATTTATCAAAATCTGGTGAGTAAAATTCCAACGGTGAGTTCTGGGTTAAGTCAAGTGCACTTACGCCAGACCCTATTCGATCGGGGTAGCTCATGGCATAAGATATAACTGTGCGCATATCTGGATTGCCAAGTTGTGACAAGGTGGAGCCATCATTAAAATACACAGAAGAATGAATAATGCTTTGAGGGTGCATTACTACGTCAATTTGATTTGCAGGCAAGCTAAATAAATAATGCGCCTCAATAACCTCCAAACCTTTATTCATCATAGTTGCTGAATCAACTGATATTTTGCGCCCCATTGACCAGTTAGGATGGGCACAAGCCTGATCTGGAGTGATATTGCTTAGTTCAGAAATTGGCGTGTGTAAAAACGGCCCGCCACTGGCAGTGAGTTGAACCTTGCTTAAACCCGATCGGCTTCCCTGTAAGCATTGAAAAATAGCACTATGCTCTGAATCAACAGGAACCAGCTCAGCATTGTTGTCTTTAACAGCTTGCATAAAGATATCGCCCGCCAATACCAAAGACTCTTTATTGGCAAGCAAAATGCGTTTGCCTGCTTTGGCAGCAGCAAGACTTGACGCCATGCCGGCGCTACCGACAATAGCAGCCATTACATAATCTGTTTGTTCGTGAGCGGCAATTTTGTCAAGAGCTAAGGCGCCTGAAAGCACCGTAATATCATTGCTAATATTTTTTGACAGCTGCTCAGCAGCACTTTCATCGGTCATCACCACAATGTTAGGCTGATACTTTCTACATAAAATCTGCATTTCTTGCCAATTGGTGTTTGCGCTTAGTGCAAAAATATTGAATTTTTTTGGATGTAAATCAACAACAGACAAGGTGCTTCGCCCTATCGATCCAGTAGCACCTAGTAGCGTGATATTGATCATATTAAGCTAAGACCTAGCAAGAAAAACGGTGCTGCTGCAGTTAAAGAGTCGATTCGATCAAGAATGCCGCCATGCCCTGGCAAGATGTTGCCGCTATCTTTGATATTTGATGCGCGTTTAAACAAGCTTTCGTATAGGTCGCCTAATACAGAAACACTAGAAACTACCACGGCAAGTAGCAAATAACCGATGTATGAATCTGTGCTAACTGATTGTTGTTGCAAGAATGCCAGCATAATAATAACAGCAAAAATAATACCACCAATAACGCCCTCGATTGATTTTCCAGGGCTAACATTTGGCGCTAGTTTTCTCTTTCCAAAAGCCCTGCCAACAAAATAAGCGCCAGAGTCTGCACTCCAAATTAGCAGCATAAGCAATAGAAAGTAACTGCTACCATGAGTTGAATGTAGACTGGTTAGCGCCACCCACATTGGTACTAGCAGCATAACGCCACCCATTACTCTGATAATGCCAGAACCGTACCAAGATTGAACATTTTTAGGATAGCTAACGACCCAATATAGATTTAGCCCCCACCAAACTACTGACACCACTAAAACGGTTTGTAGATTTTCAATATGTGCTGTAGCAACTAATGCACAACCAGTAATGCCTGCAGCAACCAAGGCTTTGTAAAGTGGCTGGTCAATTTTAATAAGGCGGGCGTATTCCCAGGCGCCCAATGCAACAAATAGCAATAGCAGGTAAGAAAAATACACGGTCGGCATGACAAAAATTGCCCATATAAACAAAGGCGCCAAGATCAGTGTGGTTAAAATTCTTGGTAATAGCATTATTTTTCCTTGCGCGCGCCAAAGCGGCGATCGCGGTGATTAAAACTTTCAATAGCTTTATTGAGCTCAACTTCATCAAAATCTGGCCAAAGCGTGTCAGTGAAATAAAACTCACTATAAGCCACATCCCATAGCAAGAAGTTACTAATTCTAAGTTCGCCACTACTGCGAATAAGCAAGTCAACAGCCGGCTCATCGGCCAAAGATAAGTATTTAGAGAAGCCTTTAATGGTAATGTCTCCAGTTGAAATCTGCCGATTGATCGCCGCTTCAGCTGCTTTTTTGGCTGCCTGGGCAATATCCCATTGGCCGCCATAATTGGCAGCGATTACTAAGGTGAGGCCAGTATTATTGGCCAATTCTACCTGCGCATTAATAGCAGTTTGTTGTACATCTTTTGGAAAAAAAGACAGGTCGCCAATAATTTTTAGACGTACATTGTGCTTGTTGAGTTTTTTAACTTCTTGTCTGAGTACGGTTAAAAAAAGCTTGAATAATAATGACACTTCATCGGCAGATCTATTTTTATTTTCGCTACTAAAAGCAAATAGAGTTAGTGTTTGTACGCCCATGGAGCCACAAGTTTTAACTACAGTGCGCACAGCTTTAACACCCTGCTGATGGCCAACAATACGTGGCAAGTTGCGCCCGGATGCCCAGCGACCGTTACCGTCCATGATGATTGCAATGTGCTTTGGAATATTCATAATTACTGAGAATTATACCTATAGAGGCCACATAACAAACTTTGAGAGGTAAAATTCACGCCATGAGTTTAGCAAAAAGAATTATCCCTTGTTTGGATGTGCGTGACGGACGTGTAGTTAAAGGCGTGCAATTTGTCGATATTAAAGATGCTGGCGACCCTGTTGAAGTGGCTAAAGGCTACGACGAACAAGGCGCAGATGAAATTACTTTTTTAGATATTACCGCTTCACATGAGGGCCGTGACACCACCATTCATATGGTTGAAAGTATTGCTGAACAAGTATTTATCCCGCTCACAGTGGGCGGAGGAATCCGCAAAGCAGAGGATGTACGCGCTATGTTAAATGCAGGTGCTGACAAGGTTGCGGTTAATTCAGCGGCTATTTTTAATCCCGAGTTAATCAATGAGTTGAGCGAGAAATTTGGCTCGCAGTGTATTGTGATTGCCATTGATGCCAAAAAAGTATCAAGCACGCCGAATAAATGGGAAATTTTTACTCATGGCGGGCGCAAGCCAACCGGTATTGATGTGGTGGAGTGGGCTATTAAAATGACACAAGGCGAACATGGTGCTGGCGAAGTGCTATTAACCTCTATGGATTGTGACGGTGTTAAAACTGGTTTTGATCTTGAATTAACCAAAGCAGTATCAAATGCTGTTAGCGTGCCGGTGATCGCCTCGGGTGGCGTGGGCAATTTAGAGCATTTGTCTGAAGGTGTGCTTGAAGGTGGTGCCGATGCAGTTTTGGCAGCCAGTATTTTTCATTTTGGTGAATATACAGTTGAACAAGCAAAGCGCGCAATGCAAGAAAAAGGCATTGAAGTCAGGCTTTAATCTAGATTTAAGTCAAAAAAATTAAAAAAAATTGATTTATATCAAGAAGCGTAGATACACTTGACGGTATCATTGCGTCTAATGTAGAATTGCACCGTGATTCTTATTGATTTATAAAAAAGTAAGAGTAATAACTAAAAAAACAAAGAGGACTATTCATGAATTTAACAGAAAAGTATGATTTAGGCGTTGTCAAATGGTTTACGATCATGTCATCCGTTTACTTAGTAGTGGGCACACTATTAGGCGTATACATCGCTTCTGAGTTGGCTTTCCCATATCTTAATGATTTGGGCACAGACCTTCCATATTTCCAATTCGGTCGCTTGCGACCACTCCACACCAATGCGGTGATTTTTGCATTTGGCGGATCGGCACTGATGGCAGCAGCTTTCTATATTGTGCAAAGAACTAACCAAACCAAATTGTGGTCAAACAAAATGGCTTGGTTTACGTTTTGGTCATGGAATACAGTTATCGTGCTTGCGGTGGTAACGCTGCCTTTAGGCTTAACACAAGCTAAAGAGTATGCAGAGCTTGAATGGCCGATCGATATCCTGATTACGTTGTCGTGGGCTTCGTACCTATACAACTTTATTATGACTATCCATATTCGTGATAGAAATAAGGTGCCACACGTTTATGTAGCAAACTGGTTCTTCATGGGCATGATGGTGATGGTTACTTACTTACATGTGGTTAACAACCTGTCAATTCCAGTTGACTGGTTTAAGTCTTACTCTATTTTCTCTGGCGTGCAAGATGCAATGATTCAGTGGTGGTGGGGACATAACGCTGTTGGCTTCTTCTTGACAGCAGGTTTCTTAGGCATTATGTACTACTTCGTACCAAAACAAGCGCAGCGTCCGATTTATTCATACCGCTTGTCTGTCATTCACTTCTGGGCATTAATGTTTGGTTACGTATGGTTAGGTGCTCATCACCTACAGTACACAGCATTGCCAGATTGGGCAGGTTCATTAGGTGCAACTATTTCATTAGCGATGATCATTCCATCATGGGGTGGCGCACTAAACGGTATCTTAACGCTATCAGGCGCTTGGGATCGTTTACGTGAAGACTATATCTTACGTTTCTTAATCATGTCATTAGCATTCTATGCAATGGCAACATTCGAAGGTCCGGTAATGGCAGCGAAGAACGTAAACGCCTTATCGCACTATACTGACTGGACAGTTGGTCATGTACATGCAGGTGCATTAGGTTGGAACATCATGGTAGCAGCAGGTGCGCTATATCACATGATTGAAAAAATCTATAACGTTAGAATGAATCAGAAGCTACTAGCAACACATTTCTGGGTTCATACAATTGGTACAGTGACATACATTGTTGCAATGTGGGTATCTGGAATCATGCAAGGTTTGATGTGGAGAGCATACGATGAGTACGGTACATTAGCATACACATTCGCAGAATCTGTATCAGCAATGCACCCTTACTATGTAATGAGAGCCGCAGGTGGTGTACTAGTATTTACTGGTGCGGTTATCATGTTGATTAATATTGTTAGCACAATCCGCAAGTCGGGCTCTGTGCAAACAGCTAACGCATAAGAGGAGATAGATAATGTCAAATCATAACGGAAAAGAAAGCTTACAAGTAAAGCTAGAAAAGAACATCTTTGGAATGTATTTGTTTATGGCGCTTTCGGTGTCATTAGCAGGTATTGTACAAATTGTGCCTTTATTCACTAATCCAGAAGCGGTTAAGGATGAAGTGACACTAGCAGATGGTAGTACGCAAAGCTTACTATGGCAACGTGCCGAAGGCCAGTCTTTATCAGATTGGAAGCCTGGCGATGGTGTTCGTCCTAATACACCTTTAGAGGTTGCGGGTCGCGATATCTATCAACGCGAAGGTTGTTTCCTGTGTCATTCACAAATGATTCGTCCATTTAGAGATGAGAATGAGCGTTACGGCCACTTCTCGTTAGCGGTTGAATCTAAATATGACCATCCATTCCAGTGGGGCTCTAAAAGAACAGGCCCTGATTTAGCGCGTTTAGGTGGTAAGTATTCAGATGAATGGCACATTCTACATTTGCGTCATCCGCAAGCATTGGTACCAGAATCAGTAATGCCTAAGTATCGTTTCTTAGATGATGCAATGGTTGATGGTGATGAAATTGCCTCACACATGAGCGGCTTAAGAAAAGTAGGAGTGCCATATACAGATGCAGATATTGCAAGCGCTGCTGATACAGTAGCAGGTAAGACTGAAATGGACGCAATGGTTGCATACTTGCAGTCTTTAGGCAATATGATTAAATTTGAAAACGGTGTTACTTACCGCGAATAATGACTTTAGTTGATAAAATTGGCGCTGTAACTGCGATAGTAATATTTATTTTGTTAGCGAGCGCTTATTTTTATTCTTTTAGGCCAAAAAATAAGCAACAATTTGAAGACTTACGGAATTTTGTCAATGATGATGATGAACGTTAAGAGGAGAAAACAATGAGTAAACATGAAAACCCATACCCAGGTGAAAACAACACAGGACACTTTTGGGATGATGAGAATGATTTAAGAGAGTTAAACAACCGTCCACCAAGATGGTACATGCAAGCCATGTTTGTTAGTGTGCTTGCAGTTGTTATTTACTCTTTCTATTATCCAAGCATCCCTTGGTTTGGCGATCACTATAAAGGATCAGCAGGCTGGACTCAAATTGGTGAAATGAATGAGAGTGTTGCAGAACTTGAAGCGTATCGTGAAAAAAGATTTGCAGTAACCGAGCAAGCAATTGCCAGCTCTTCACTAGAAGATATTGTTCGTGACGATGAGTTAAGAACGTATGCCATTAAAACAGCTAAAGTATTGTTTGGTGATAACTGTGCTGCGTGTCATGGTGCAGGTGGTCAAGGTAATGCTGGCTTCCCAGTATTAGCAGATGACGATTGGTTGTATGGCGGCTCTTTAGCGAATATTGAGCAAACGATTAAAAACGGACGCAAAGGCAATATGCCAGCACGTATGCTTGGTATTACTGATGTAGAAGCAGGCAAGTTAGCAACATTCTTAGTTGAAACTGGTAAAGGCGCTCAAGGTAATCCTAATCCAGCGGATAAGGCGCTTTACTTAGCTAAAGGTTGTATCGGTTGTCACGGCCCTACATTGAAGGGTAATCAAATGCTAGGCTCTGCTAACCTAAGCGACAGCATTTACCGATTTGAATCAGAAGATCAGCATGCATCAGTAGTACGTACCATTCTCCACGGCGTTAATCAAGGTCACGACCCATTGACACGAAGTGCAGACATGCCAGCATTTGGCCATTCTAATGTGATCGATGCAGTCCAGCTTAAAAAGCTTGTGGTTTACGTTCATCAGTTAGGCGGTGGCGATCCAGTTAAAGACGCGCCAAAAAAGGCCAAAGCCTCAACAGACGCTAAGTACGCGCCAGTTGTTGCTAAGAGTGAGTCTTTTGCAGATATGATCGTTGCAGCTAAGGCAAACTACAAAAAGAACCTTGATCAAAAAATGGGTTGGAGAGATACAGCTAAGATGATCAAAGGAGCTGAAAAAACTAAAGATGCGGCGTTAGCTAAGAAAGCAAACACTCAAGCGGTTAATGCTTTGAGACAGGCTTCTGTAGCTTCTACAGCAGGCCCAATTTTCTAAGTTTTAGCTAGATAAAATTATATAAAAATACCTCTATATGAGGTATTTTTTTTGTCTGCCAAATAATGATTATTATTAAATAATGATAATCATTATTTGGTATAATTTGCGCTATTGCCGAAGTAGCACAGTTGGTAGTGCAACTGATTTGTAATCAGTAGGTCACCAGTTCGAGTCCGGTCTTCGGCACCATATCTAAACCCATAGCAGTTGCTATGGGTTTTTTTTGCCCAAAATTTCAATGATCAGCCTATATTTTTTAATTTATTGAGTTATAAGGTGACTTATTCAATAAAACTTGATCTAGATCAATTCTTTAATATAGCTTCCTATATAAACTTGACTCTATAGCTCGGGTAATAACCATAAATGATTTATGGTTATTGCCTATTGCTTGTATTTGTTTAATAAAAGGAGGGTTGTATGTCACAGGGATTTACAAAGTCCATGGCTCGAAATATTTTTTATGGTGGGTCGATGTTCTTTTTCTTGTTACTTTTGGTGTTGACGTTTGACACGGTGAAGTCTTTGCCGCAAACAGACAACAGAGAAAATTTAACCGAGCAAGTTGCTAAAGGAAAGCATGTTTGGGAAAATAATAATTGTATTGGTTGTCACACGTTAATGGGTGAAGGTGCATACTTTGCGCCAGAGCTTGGTAATGCTTATAAGCGTATGGGAAGTAAAGAGGCGATTATTGCCTTTATTAAGTTCAGGCCAAAAAACGGCATACCAGGAAGACGTAGCATGCCACAATTTAACTTAACAGATGACGAGCTTGATGCGGTTGCAGAATTTTTGAAATACGTTTCAGAAATTAACAATCAAGATTGGCCACCTAACATTCAAGGATAAGAGGAATTAATATGAAATATACTTCTCAAATGGTTGCAAAGCCATACTTTATTGCCGCAATTGCGCTGTTCGTAGGGCAGATTTTGTTCGGCGTTATTATGGGCATGCAATATGTCGTAGGTGATTTCCTATTCCCGGAAATTCCTTTTAACGTAGCACGTATGGTGCATACCAATCTTCTGATTGTATGGCTATTATTTGGATTTATGGGTGCTGCATACTATATGGTACCTGATGAAGCTGAAACGGAGCTACACAGTCCTTTATTGGCTAAAGTGATGTTCTGGATCTTCTTAGCAGCCGGCGTTGTAACTATCTTAGGATACTTGCTTGTGCCTTATGCAACGCTTGCTGAAATTACTATGAACGATCTACTGCCAACAATGGGACGTGAGTTCTTGGAGCAGCCTACCATTATCAAAATTGGTATTGTTGTTGTTGCATTAGCTTTCTTGTACAACATCGGCATGACCATCCTTAAAGGTAGAAAAACGGTTATTAACCTGGTGCTACTAATTGGCTTGGTTGGTCTAGCTGTATTCTTCCTATTTGCTTTTTACAATCCTGATAATATCGTACTTGATAAGATGTTCTGGTGGTTTGTAGTTCACTTGTGGGTTGAGGGTGTTTGGGAGCTTATCCTGGGTTCTTTATTGGCTTATGTACTCATTAAAACAACTGGTGTTGACCGTGAAGTAATCGAGAAATGGTTGTATGTAATTATCGCCATGGCATTGATTACAGGCTTAATTGGTACAGGACACCATTTCTTCTGGATTGGTACGCCGGGCTACTGGCAGTGGTGGGGTTCAATTTTCTCAGCTATGGAGCCTATTCCATTCTTCATGATGACAATATTTGCTTTCAATATGGTGAACAAGCGTCGTCGTCAGCACCCTAATAAGGCGGCTGTATTATGGGCGTTAGGTTGTTCGGTGATGGCATTCTTAGGCGCCGGTGTTTGGGGCTTTATGCACACACTATCGTTTGTAAACTATTACACGCATGGTTCTCAGATTACTGCTGCACACGGACATATGGCTTTCTACGGCGCATACGTGATGATTGTATTAGCAATTATCTCATATGCTATGCCGATGCTTAATGGTCGTAAAGCGGCTAATAGTCTTAAGTCTCAAGTAGTAGAGATGTGGTCTTTTTGGTTAATGACTATCTCCATGGTATTTATTACTTTGTTCTTAACTGCCGCTGGTATTTTGCAGGTTTATTTACAAAGAATGAATGGTGATGCGTCACTACCATTTATGGTGGTTCAGGACAAGATTGAGATCTTCTACTGGATGCGTGAAGGTGCAGGAATCATCTTTTTAATTGGTTTGATTATTTATGTAGCAAGCTTCTTTGTTGGCAGAGACCAGCCTGAAGCAGAAATGCCTAAATAAACTTTTTGATTAGGATAAGAGGCCGTCTGCTTAACCTCAGACGGCCTTTTTTTTGAATGAATATAAATAAACGATAATGACCAAAGTGACAAGATATCCTCCAGGCGAAATTATCATTTGGCTGTTTATTATGGCCGAGCTATTGGTATTTGGTCTATTTTTTGCAGCCTATGCGATAACACGTATTGATAATATCGAGCTGTTTGAATTGTATCAACAAAACCTAGATACAACGGCAGCGTTGTACAATACAATAGCGCTACTGAGCAGTAGTTATTTTGTGATTAGGTCGGTTATAGCGATTAAGGCAGATGAGCAAAAAAGCGCTTATCGATGGATGTTGTTAGCCGTTGTTATGGGTTTAGTTTTTGTGATTATCAAGACGGACGAATTTGCTTATCATATTGATAACGGTATTACCCTGAGTACTAATACGTTTTATATGTTTTATTTATCGTTGGCATTTTTTCATTATTTGCACGTGATTTTAGGGTTGGTTATCTTGAGTGTATTGGCGCGCAATATGAATAAAGGCATATACACCTCTAAAGAGACTGCCAGTGTAGAAACGGGCGCTAGTTATTGGCATATGGTTGATTTAGTTTGGTTAATCTTGTTTCCTTTGGTTTATGTAATGTGATGAAGATAAAAAAACAATCAACAATTGTAGAAACAGTAGTTTTTTTGCTATTGATAGCGCTAACCCTGGTTACTTATCAAGTCGGTGAAATGGGGCTGTCTGGCGTTAACATATCCCTAGGTGTGTTTGCTATCGCCCTGTTTAAAGGCGCATTAATCAGTGAGCATTTTATGCAGCTAAAGTACGCTAGTGGCCTTTGGCGTTGGATGGTTTTGATTTGGCTTATACTACTAGGCGCGGTTATTTACTTTGCATTTACAGTATAGAGAAAATATTATGAATAAACAAAAACAAGACAAAATTCCTTTTTACAAGCCGCAAGGCAATGAAGTAGAGCTATTTGAGCACGCTTATAACAATCAGCTGCCTTTGCTTATTAAGGGCCCAACGGGCTGTGGCAAGACGCGATTTATTCGTCATATGGCAGCTAAGTTAGATCGACCACTTTATACGGTTGCTTGTCATGATGACTTGACAGCTGCTGACTTGGTAGGTAGGCACTTAATTAATGATAAAGGCACTTATTGGTGCGACGGCCCATTAACAAAAGCAGTGAGAGAGGGTGCAATTTGTTATTTGGATGAGGTGGTTGAAGCGCGCAAAGATACAACAGTAGTATTACACCCCTTAACAGACGACAGACGTATTTTGCCTATTGAGCGTACAGGTGAAACGCTAAGTGCGCCTGAGGAATTCATGCTGGTTACCTCTTATAATCCAGGTTATCAGAATCTACTTAAAGGCATGAAGCCTAGCACAAGGCAACGTTTTGTCGCCATGAGTTTTGATTTTCCAGACGTGCAAACAGAGATTTTTGTACTTTTAGCAGAAACTGATATTAACAAAGCTACGGCAGAAAAGCTAGTCGGCCTAGCAAGTTCTATGCGTGCACTCAAAGATCATGATCTTGAAGAGGCGGCATCTACTCGATTATTGATCTATACAGCAACCTTAATTGCCAGCGGCATGCCAATATTAGAAGCTTGTAGAGCGGCGCTGGTTGAGCCACTAACTGATGATCAAGAAACCATTGATGCTTTAATGGAAGTTGTGAATGCCACACTTGGATAGCAAAAATACCTCTTTAGCAATTCTCTTTGAAGTGTTATATCTGCTTAATTTATTATTATTGCCAGGTGCTGCTTTTTTGATACTCGCCTGGTTTTATCTTAAATATAAAGAGCACCCATCTAGTTTGGTTAGATCGCACTTGCAGCAAACTTTTTTTACCAGTCTAATTGGTGGCGTATTAATTATCGCTATTATTGCACTGTTATTTTTATTGGGCGGATTTAACGGTGTATATATTTGGATGTGGGTTATTTTGTATTTCACCTTGGTGCATTCGACCTTGGTAGTATTTGGCGCATTAGGCTTGGCAAAAGCTATGTCATCGCAATCGTGGCGCTATCCAATCATTGGCATGTCTTTGCCTAAGGGTGATTAAATGGAAGAACGCGTTGGTGAAATTTGGCATAATTTTATCACCAGAATGGCGGATAGGAATTATCCGGACGCTGAAGTTGAACTTGTTGACATTAAAAAAATTATTGGAATTTTTTTTCGCGCCTTGGGTGGTGACGGCTCGCTTA
>ERZ1046740.492-NODE-492-length-32838-cov-52.019278_pt1 | contig 32838 bp, 33 predicted proteins | sample MGYA00383093_ERZ1046740 | MGnify/ENA primary metagenome ERZ1046740 (study PRJEB29581, sample SAMEA5548363) | metagenome | biome: marine; feature: coastal; material: water | depth 25 m | study: Short-term variability in the microbial, nano- and picoplankton... | reverse complement strand
GCCATTAAATTCACTGGCGATTTGTTAAATCAATCTATTGAAGATCTTAATGAATTGTTAAGCATTAAAAAAGACGATATATTTAAACGTAAAAAAGTGATTGAAAGTATTCAAGCCATTACCGATGTATTTGCAGATCAAGGCTATGCTTTTGCCAAGATTGATCCAATTACTTCGGAAGATGCAAAAACCCATATTATTGACTTAAATATCAATGTGGCGTTAAACAAAAAAGTTTACATTAATCGTATTACTATCGTTGGCAACACTCGAACTCAAGATGAGGTTATTCGTCGCGAAATTGGTATTAACGAAGGTGGACTATACTCAAATACTGAACTTGATGAATCTATTAAAAAAATCAAACGTTTAGGTTTTTTCTCTGATGTAAAAATGGAAGTCTCGAAACTTAAAGACTTTGAAGATAAGATTAATTTACACTTTAGTGTAGAAGAGACCAAAACGGGTACATTTTCTATTGGCCTGTCACACTCCAACAGTTCTGGTGCAGCCTTTAATATGGGTATTAAGGAAAACAACTTCTTGGGCACAGGTAACACATTAAATGCTGCCTTTTCAAACTCTACGGCCGTACAAGAAATGAGTTTTTACTTCTCTGACCCTTATTTTACGGAAGATCAACATTCAATCAGTTATGGTATTTTTACCAAGTCTATTGATGGTGCTGAATTAGATGTATCTTCATACAAAATTGATGAGGCTGGTTTTAGCTTAGGTTATGGTATACCACTGACAGAAGATACACGTATTGGTGCAGATATAAGATTTTCTGATCGTGATATTACTTGTGGAGATACTATGAAGAGTACATATGAGCCCATACAATGTACTAGTAATGATAAAACCGAAGTTAAAACCAATCTGAACTGGTCCAACAACACGCTAGATAGTTTTAATTATCCAACCGAAGGTCAAAAGAATAGTTTAAGTTTTGATTTAGCTTTGCCGATTGCTGACTTTCGCTATTACAAATTAGATGCCTCCCATAAGAGTTATTATCCAATGGGCAATGACTTAACTTTTACTTTAAAAGGTAATATTGGCCTTGCTCAAGGTTATGGAGATAAAGAGCTGCCATTTTTTAAACGTTATTATGGTGGTGGCTCATCTTCTGTTCGTGGCTTTGATTTCAACTCTTTGGGTGCAACTTATGATGGCACGACAATAGCAAAAGGTGGTGAGCTATCTATGCTGGCTGGAACTTCAATTATTTCTCCAATGAAATTTATTAATGATAGTAAAAATATGCGCATGAGTGCATTTATTGATGCAGGTGCCATTGAAGAAAAAGCATCCAATATTGGTTTTGATCAAATTCGTATATCTACCGGTGTGGCATTTTCTTGGTTAACCCCTGTAGGCCCATTGGGTATTTACGCAGCCACACCGCTGGTTAAAAAATCGACTGACCAAACTAAAACCGTTGAATTTACACTAGGCACAAGCTTCTAATTTTTCTAATCATGCTATTTTTACGATTATTTGAATAATGCATACACTGGGGGAAATTGCCAAATTTATTAATGCTGAGCTAATTGGCGATAGTGAGCTTGAAATTTCAAGTTTAGCAGCTATCAATACAGCACAATCTACACAACTAAGCTATGTTGTGAATAACAAATACAAGGATCAGTTGCTCAACACTAAAGCTGGCGCAATTATCGTTAATGAATCTTTAAAAAATTCCTGCGCAACAAATGCTTTAGTTGTGCAGGATGTTTATCTAGCCTTTGCAAAATTAACGCATTTATTTAAATATAAAGTGGCTCATGTTAATGGTGTTCATGCTAGTGTCAAAATTAACAATGCTAGCTTAGCATTAAATTGCCATATTGGTAAAAATGTTATTATTGGCAACAACACCACTATTGGCGCTAATACAGTTATTGAAGACAATACGATTATTGGTGATAATTGCATTATTAGTGCAAATGTTAGTATTCTTCAAGGTTCAAAAATTGGCAATCAAGCGGTTATTGCACCAGGTGTAGTTATCGGCTCAGAAGGCTTTGGTAATGCACGAGATCAAAATAAACAGTGGCACTCTATCGCCCATCTTGGTAATGTTGTTATTGGGGATAATGTCAATATTGGCGCCAACACCTGTATTGATCGAGGGACACTAGAAGACACACAAATTCATAGTGGCGTTAGACTTGATAATCTCATTCATATTGCTCACAATGTTATTATTGGTAAAGATACCGCTATTGCCGCTTGCACTGGTATTGCTGGTAGTACTCAAATTGGAAAATGCTGCATGATTGGTGGAATGGTTGGTATTGTTGGACATTTAAGCATCTGTGATAATGTTATTGTCAATGCAAAAGGCACTGTAGATAAGAATATAACCTCTCCCGGTATGTACACCGGAATCATGCCTTTAATGAGTCACAAAAAATGGCAGAACGTTGCAATGTGGCTAACAAAACTTGATAAAATCATCAAATATTTAGACATTAAACTTAAAAATTTAAAAGGAAAATAACCATGGAAATGAATATCCAAGATGTAAAAAACTTTTTACCACACCGCTACCCTTTTTTATTAATTGATAGAGTGTTGGAGCTAGAAATTGGAAAATCATTGGTAGCCATCAAAAATGTTACCTTTAACGAGCCTCAGTTTACAGGTCACTTTCCTAATCAGCCGATTATGCCAGGAGTGATGATTGTAGAAGCTTTGGCTCAAGCCACAGGTATTTTGGCATTTAAATCTGAAGTTGGAAAGCCAATTGATGGTCAAATCTACATGTTAGTAGGAATTGACAAAGTGCGTTTTAAGCGCATGGTTGAGCCAGGTGATCAACTGCGATTAGAGGTTGAAGTTATAACGGTTAAACGCGGTATTTGGAAGTTTAAATGTAGAGCTCTAGTTGATGATAAAGTGGTAACTATTGCAGAATTAATGTGCACTCAAAAGGCTGCTGATTAAGTAATAAAAATTCTTGAGGAGAATATTATGGCTATAGATTCTAGTGCAATTATAGACCCCAGCGCAAAAGTGCATAAAAATGCAGAAATTTGCGCCTATGCTATTATTGGTGCAAATGTTGAAATTGGATCGGGCACTGTTGTTGAATCACACGCTGTTGTTCAAGGCCCTACAAAAATCGGTAAGAATAATCATATTTACTCATTTGCTTCCATTGGTGGCGATCCTCAAGATATTACGTACGAAGATGGGCAAGAGTCCAACCTGGTTATTGGTGATGACAACCTTATTCGTGAATTTTGCACCATTAACCGCGGCACAGAAAAAGAAAAATCTCTTACTCGCATCGGCTCCAATAATATGCTTATGGCCTATGTTCATATTGCCCATGACTGTCAGATTGGCAACCATGTTATTATGTCCAATAATGCCTCTTTAGCTGGACATGTACGCATTCATGATTGGGCGATTCTAGGTGGATTTACCCTGGTTAAGCAATTTTGCATGATTGGCATGCATACTTATATTGGCATGGGTTGTCAGGTTAATAAGGATATTCCTGCTTATATGGTAGCTTCAGGAACCCAAACGCGTGTTCGCAGTATTAATGCTGAAGGTATGCGCAGGCGTGGTTTTTCATCAAGTGCTATCGCCTCAATTAAACGCGCCTTTAAAGTAGTTTACAGAGAGTCAACAGGTCGACTGCTTGATCAAATGCTTAATGAATTAGAAGCTTCAGAAGCAGACTCTCCTGAAGTTATGCAGTTTGTAAATTGTATTCGCGGCTCTAAAGTGGGTATTATGCGCGGCCCTGTTGAGGAATAATCACACCCTCTTTATCTATGGATAAGTCCTTTTTAAAGTCAAGTGGCATTGTTACTGTCATGACTTTTCTTTCACGCATTTTAGGCTTAGTGCGTGACTATTTTATTGCTCGCTATTTTGGTGCTAACGGATTAACAGATGCTTTTTTAGTTGCCTTTAGAATCCCCAACTTTTTAAGACGCTTGTTTGGCGAAGGTGCTTTCTCTCAAGCTTTTGTACCGATATTATCAGAAGCCAAAGCCAATGGAACGGAAGCGGAAGTTCAAAAGGTTATTAATCATATTGGTACAAAATTTCTAAAGATTTTAATTGTCGTTACTCTAATTGCTGTTATCACAGCGCCTGTTATTATTTTCATGTTTGCCTGGGGTTTTTATTTTGATGAAGACTCGACCAAATTTAATCTTGCATCAGACATGTTGCGCATTACCTTTCCTTATCTTTTACTCATCTCTTTAACGGCCTTTTCTGGCAGCATTCTTAACACCTATGATAAATTTGCAGTGCCTGCATTCACCCCAGTACTGCTCAATGTAAGCATGATTCTATCCAGTGTTTACTTGTCTCAATACTTAGAAAAGCCCATTATGGCGCTTGCCTGGGGGGTGTTGATTGGCGGTATTGTACAGCTACTTTTCCAAATTCCTTTTTTGATTAAAATCAATAAACTACCCAAACTTGCCAAAGGTGATCATAAGGCGGTAAAAACTTTAAAAAAACGCATGATACCCGCTTTATTTGGTGTTTCTGTATCGCAAATAAATCTATTAATTGACACTATGATCGCCTCTGTTTTGGTCAGCGGCAGTGTTTCTTGGTTATATTATTCTGATCGATTGCTGGAATTGCCTTTAGCACTTATTGGTATTGCTCTAGCAACAGTTGCCTTGGCAAAACTTAGTAAACATTATGCCAATAAAGATCAACAACAATTTACTCGAACAGTTGATTACGCATTAAAACTCGGTTTAATTTTAGGTCTTCCTGCTTGTGCAGGATTGGTGTTACTTGCAGAGCCTTTGATTATCACTCTATTTCAATATGATAAATTTACTGCATTTGCTGCACATCAATCTTCACTTAGCCTAATGGCGTACGGATCAGGCTTAATGGCTTTTATTATGGTTAAGGTGCTAGCGCCTGTTTTTTTAGCCAGGGGTGATACCAAGACCCCGGTTAAAGCTGGTGTTGTTGCTATGCTTTCAAATGTAGTATTAAATATTATTTTTGGCTATTATTTTGATCATGTTGGCTTGGCTGCTGCCACTTCCATATCAGCAGTGATTAATGCTTCATTGTTGTATTACTATTTAAACAACCAATCTATTTTTACTTTTTCTAAAGATTTTAACAAAATGTTTTTTAAAGTTTTGCTTGCAAGCTCTATAATGGTTATCTTTATTTTGAACTTTGATCAAGGGTATGGTGTCTATCTTGATTCGGATGCAATTTCTCGAATCTTAATGCTAGGTACAACCATCCTCTTGTCAGTGTTCATTTATTTTTTAAGCCTAAAATTTTTAGGCATTAGAGTGGAAAGATTATGAATACTGTAAATTGTGTAAAACTTAACAAAGAGCTTGAAGCATTGGATCGTGCACCTTACCCTGGAGATCTAGGTAAGCGAATTTTAGAAAATGTATCTAAGCAAGGCTGGCAACAATGGCTTGATCACCAAACCATGATCATCAACGAAAACAACTTAAGTATGATGGACACTAATGCACAAAAATACCTAAAAGAACAAATGGATAAGTTTTTCTTTTCAGAAGAAGGTGCAGATGACATTAAAGGTTACACTCCCGCTTCATAATGGCTAATTTATTTATTATTGCTGCACCTTCTGGTTGTGGAAAAACCTCATTAGTTAAAGCGTTAATTAAACAAACATCTCAACTTTGCGTATCTATTTCACACACTACTCGTTCTGCTCGCCCTGGCGAAGAGCATGGAAAAAACTATTTCTTTGTGTCTAAATCAGAATTTGATCAAATTAATAACGACAATGGTTTTATTGAGTCCGCTCAAGTTTTTGATAACTATTACGGCAGTGCCAAACAAACGGTTAGAGATTTGCTTGACAGTGGTACCGATGTTATTTTAGAGATTGATTGGCAAGGCGCTAGACAAGTCAAAAAAAGTTTTACTGACGCTATTGGAATTTTTATCCTGCCCCCTTCTGAAAATGCATTGCGTGAGCGTTTAACTGATAGAGGTCAAGACAACCAAGAAATTGTTGACAGAAGAATGCAAGATGCTGTCAGTGAAATGCAGCATTATGATGAATTTGACTATCTAGTTATTAATGATGATTTTGATATAGCATTGGAAGATTTATCCAAGATTATTCACGCGCAAAGGTTGTTATTATCTCAGCAATCAGTTAAACATCAATCCTTGCTTAACTCCTTGATTTAACCTATAATATTAATCCTTAATAATGTTCATCTATTTTAAATGAGTCCAGAGTTAGCCTTACCTATTACCAACACCTCGAGCGCCTTAGGTGTTCAAAAATATCCGCCCATACTCAGCGCAGAAGAAGAGCATGAGTTAGCCATTAAACTATATGAAAACCATGATCTTGATGCAGCAAGACAGCTGGTTTTATCACATATGCGTTTTGTTGCCTTTATTGCTCATGGCTATAAAGGTTACGGACTAGAGCAGGCGGACTTAATCCAAGAAGGTACCATTGGACTTATGAAAGCGGTTAAACGTTTTAATCCTCATAAAAATGTACGCTTAGCTTCATTTGCTGTTTATTGGATCCGCGCTGAAATTCATGAGTTTGTCTTTAAAAATTGGAAAATTGTTAAAGTTGCTACTACTAAAGCACAACGTAAACTTTTCTTTAAGCTTAAGCAGGCAAAAGCGCAAATATACAACTCTCTCAATAGCGATCAAGCAGATAAAATTGCTCAAGATCTTGGTGTGAGACGTAAAGATGTTTTGGAAATGGAGTCACGCTTACAATTTAATGATGTGACTTTTGAGAATTCTGATGATGAAGATTCAAATGCACCAGAGCAATATTTAACCAACGAAAATACACAAACACCTGAACAAATGCTGCTAACAGATGATTCCCAAAAGAATCAACAACAACAGCTTTATAAGGCACTCTCTTCACTTGATGAAAGAAGTTTGGATATTTTACAATCTAGATACTTGAAAGAAGAAAAAACGACCCTACATACTTTAGCAGACAGGTACGGTGTTTCCGCTGAAAGGATCCGTCAACTTGAAAATAAAGCCATGCAAAAGCTTAAATTAAGTCTAGAAACCTCAGGTCTTTAGACTTAAATTTGCTTTTAAATATAAAGCTTAATACCATTTATTAATTTAGGAGAAAAAATGAACATTCGTCCCCTTCACGATCGCGTGATTGTTCGTAGAATAGAAGAAGAAAAAACAACAGCAAGTGGCCTAATCATTCCAGATTCAGCATCTGAAAAACCTTCTCAAGGTGAGGTTCTTGCCGCAGGTAAAGGAAAAACAACAGATAGCGGCGCACTTATTGCTCTAGATGTGGCGGTTGGTGATACGGTAGTATTTGGTCAATACGCAGGTACAGAAATTAAGTCAGAAGGCGAATCTTTGCTAATTATGCGCGAAGATGACATTGTGGCAATTATCGATTAAAGGAGAAAGTTATGTCAGCAAAGGATATTAAATTTAGCTCAGACGCTAGAAACCTAATGTTAGACGGCGTTAACATGCTAGCTAACGCAGTAAAAGTAACATTAGGACCAAAAGGAAGAAATGTAGTTATTGATAGATCATTCGGCTCACCTCATATTACAAAAGATGGCGTTTCTGTTGCTCAAGAAATCACACTTGAAAATAAGTTTGAAAACATGGGTGCTCAAATGGTTAAGGAAGTTGCTTCTAAAACTAATGATATCGCTGGTGACGGCACAACAACTGCAACAGTATTAGCACAAGCATTAGTTGCTGAAGGTGTTAAATCTGTTGCCGCTGGTATGAATCCTATGGATCTTAAGCGTGGCATTGACAAGGCCACTGAAGCAGCTGTTAATGCACTACGTGGTTTATCTCAACCTTGTAACGATACAAAAGCCATTGCTCAAGTTGGTACAATTTCTGCCAACTCTGATAACTCTGTTGGCGATATTATTGCTGAAGCTATGGATAGAGTTGGCCAAGCAGGTGTTATTACCGTTGAAGAAGGCTCAGGCTTTGATAACGAGCTAGAAGTAGTTGAAGGTATGCAATTTGATCGTGGATACTTGTCCCCTTATTTTGTTAACAATCAAGATGCTATGACAGCTGATTTAGAAGCGCCATACATTTTATTGCATGACTCTAAGATTTCTAATATTCGTGATTTATTACCAACACTAGAGTTGGCGCAAAAATCAGGCAGATCAGTACTTATCATTGCTGAAGATATCGAAGGTGAGGCGTTAGCGACATTAGTGGTAAACAACATGCGCGGCATTGTTAAAGTTGCTGCGGTTAAAGCACCTGGTTTTGGTGATCGTCGTAAGGCCATCTTGCAAGATTTAGCCGTTCTTACTGGTGGCGAGGTAATCTCTGAAGAGGTTGGTTTATCGCTTGAAGGTGTTACTGAGCAACATTTAGGTAATGCAAAGCGCGTAGAAGTTGGCAAGGAAATTACTGTTGTTGTTGATGGCGCTGGATCAAAAGAGTCTATCGATGGTCGTGTTGCTCAAATTAAAGCACAGGTTGAAACAACAACTTCTGATTACGATAAAGAAAAACTACTTGAACGCTTAGCTAAGCTTTCTGGTGGTGTTGCGGTCATTAAGGTTGGTGCTGCTACAGAAGTTGAAATGAAAGAAAAGAAAGACCGTGTTGATGATGCACTTCATGCAACACGAGCTGCTGTTGAAGAAGGTGTAGTTCCAGGTGGTGGCGTTGCGCTAGTTCGTGCCGTTAACCTTATGAGCGATCTTAAGGGTGCTAATCATGACCAAGACATCGGTATTGCGATTCTTAAGCGTGCCATGGAAGCACCATTAAGACAAATTGTTACTAATGGTGGTGGTGAAGCATCAGTTGTATTAAACAATGTTGCTAATGGCGAGGGTAATTATGGCTTTAATGCTGGCAATGAGACTTATGGCGATATGCTTGAAATGGGCATCCTTGATCCAACTAAAGTAACGCGTGCAGCATTACAACATGCAGCATCAATCTCTGGCTTAATGATTACCACTGAAGCTATGATTACTGACACACCTCAAGATGCAGCAGTGCCTGCAGCACCTGATATGGGTGGCATGGGTGGAATGATGTAAATCAATCCATTTGAAAGCTAAAAAAGCCCCATTTTATGGGGCTTTTTTTTGGTATGATACTTGGCAAATATATTCTTGGATTCTGGGCAAAATGAGTAATTACGATTCTTCTTCGATTGAAGTTTTAACAGGGCTAGAGCCTGTTCGAAAGCGTCCAGGGATGTACACAGAAACCGAACGCCCTAATCATCTTGCTCAAGAAGTGATTGACAATAGTGTTGATGAAGCGGTCGCCGGACACGCCAATAAAATAAGCGTTATTCTGTATAAAGACGGATCTTTATCAGTAGAAGACAATGGTCGAGGAATGCCTGTTGATATTCACGAAGGCGAAGGTCAATCTGGTGTGGAAGTTATTCTTACTAAGCTTCATGCGGGTGGCAAATTCTCCAATGATTCTTATCAGTTTTCTGGCGGACTTCACGGCGTGGGTATTTCAGTCGTTAACGCCCTATCAACCTTGGTTGAAATTTGGATCAAACGAGACGCAAAAGAACACCATATCAGCTTCTCAAATGGTTTTAAAAAAACTGAGCTAGAAGTTATCTCTAAAGTTGGAAAGCTGAATACAGGTACAAAAGTTAAATTCACTCCTGATGCTCAATTTTTTGATACGGTTAAATTTTCAGCCACAAAGCTTCGTCATAACTTAAGATCTAAGGCGGTTCTTTGCCCAGGACTAGAGGTTAACTTTTATAACGAAATTGACGACACCACTGATAAATGGCTATACAAAGAAGGTTTAAAAGACTATCTTTCCATGTCATTAGACGGGTTAGACTGCCTACCTGAAAAGCCTTTTATTGTTGATTTTGAATCTAGCGAGCAACAACTCAACTGCTCTCTTGCTTGGACGCAATACAATAGTGGCGTTGTTGCGGAAAGCTACGTTAACCTTATTCCAACTATTAATGGCGGTACACATGTCAATGGATTGCGCTCTGGTCTTACTGATGCATTAAAAGAGTTTTGTGAATTTAGAGATCTTATTCCTAAAAATATCAAACTCACCCCTGATGATGTTTGGCAAAGAATTGCCTATGTATTGTCGATTAAAATTCTAGATCCACAATTCTCAGGCCAAACCAAAGAAAGACTCTCCTCAAGAGAGTGTGCAGGATTTGTGGCCAATGTCGTTAAAGATGCTTTTAGTTTGTGGCTTAATCAGCATACCAATATTGCCGAGCAAATTGCTCAATTGGCTATTTCTAATGCGCAAGCCCGATTAAAAACCAACAAAAAAATCATTCGTAAGAAAATTGTTAGTGGCCCCGCCCTGCCAGGAAAATTATCAGATTGCACCAGTACTGATCTTTCGCAAACTGAGGTTTTTTTAGTAGAAGGAGATTCAGCTGGCGGTTCTGCAAAACAAGCACGTGATAAGGAATATCAAGCCATTCTTCCACTAAGAGGTAAGATTTTAAACACCTGGGAGGTAGACTCTGAGCAAGTGTTAGCCAGTAATGAAATTCATGATATTAGTGTTGCTATTGGACTAGAGCCTAATAGTGAAGATTTATCCGGACTTAGATATGGAAAAATCTGTATCTTAGCTGATGCCGATTCTGATGGCGCCCATATTGCAACACTTATCTGTACTTTGTTTGTTAAGCACTTTCCAAAACTGGTTAAAGAGGGTCACATATATGTTGCTATGCCACCTCTATATCGAGTTGATGCAGGCAAGCAAGTTCACTATGCTCTGGATGATGGTGAGCGAGATGCAATCATTCGTAAAATTGAATCTGACAATAAACGCGTTAAAATTCAAGTTCAACGCTTTAAAGGCTTGGGTGAAATGAATCCATCTCAATTACGCGAAACTACCATGCTTCCAGATACCAGAAGACTCATTCAGCTAACACTAGATAACCCACTTCAGGTGGAGCAAACTATGGACATGTTACTGAGTAAAAAACGGGCGCCAGATCGTAAAAAATGGCTAGAAGAAAAAGGCAATCTAGCCAATGTCTAAGACTCAAAAAAAGGCCATTATTCTGTTATCCGGCGGCCTAGACTCAACCACCAGTTTGGCAATTGCCAAATCCCAGGGGTTTGATTGCTATGCACTCAGCTTTGATTACGGTCAAAAACAAAAATCTGAACTTAACGCAGCAGCCAATATTGCAAAAACATTTAACGTAACTGAACACAGGGTTATGAAAATATCCCTTTCAGATATTGGTGGATCAGCATTAACTGATGAAAGTATTGATGTGCCAAAATTTCATGAAAGTGATGAAATTCCTGTGACTTATGTTCCTGCTAGAAATACTGTGTTTTTATCCTACGCTCTTGCTTGGTCTGAAGTGCTAAATTGTCAAGATATCTTTATTGGTGTCAATGCACTTGATTACTCAGGATACCCAGATTGTAGACAGGAATACATTAATGCCTTTGAAGTGATGGCAAACCTAGCAACCAAACAAGGTGTCGAGGGTCAAAAAATTACCATTCATACACCACTCATAAGCCTAAATAAAGCCCAAATTATTCAAAAAGGTTTGGCTTTAGGTGTTGATTACATCAATACTACCACCTGCTATCAGGCTAATGACAAAGGTGAAGCATGTGGGTTTTGCGATGCTTGCGAATATCGTAAATTAGGTTTTGGCGAAGCTGGTATTAAAGATCCAACACGCTATCAAAAATAATTCTATTTTTTTATAATTTAGACTTGTTTTACAGTTAATAATCGATAAAATAATAACTTTATTAAACCAAACAGGAAGTAACCAATGAGCATTGAGGAAAGAGTTAAAAAAGTTGTATCTGAGCAATTAGACGTAAGTGGCGATATTGATAATAACGCTTCATTTATTGACGACTTAGGTGCAGATTCTCTAGACACTGTTGAATTAGTAATGTCTCTTGAAGAGGAGTTTGACTGTGAAATTCCAGACGATCAAGCTGAAAATATTACAACTGTTCAACAAGCGATTGACTACGTTAACAATAATTTGTAATTTCCGTTTAGCTGGCTAAACAATAAAGGCGCTTTCTTCAAAGAATTAAGCGCCTTTTTTATTTTTTTTAAGAGTGTAATGTTATGAGTAAAAGAAGAGTTGTTATCACCGGCATGGGGATTGTTTCACCTGTTGGAAATTCCATAAATGAATCTTGGGAAAATATCTTGGCTGGAAAATCAGGTATCAATTCTTTAACTAATTTAGACACACAGGGTCAGTCAGTTACTTTTGGCGGCTCTATTAAAAATTTCGAAATTACCGACTACCTAAAGCCAAAAGATGCAAAAAAAATGGATACTTTTATTCATTACGGTATGGCTGCTGGTATCCAAGCATTTGAAGACTCAGGCATTGAAGTAACCGAAGAAAATGCTGAGCATATTGGTGTTGCAATTGGTGCTGGTATTGGTGGCTTAGGCACCATTGAAAAAACAGCTGACCTGTTTAGAGAAAAAGGCGCTAAACGCATCTCCCCTTTCTTTGTACCCTCTTCTATCATTAATATGATCTCTGGCAACTTGTCTATTAAATATGGTCTTAAAGGGCCAAATTTTGCCATTGTGACCGCTTGTACAACGGGCACACACAATATCGGTGATGCTTCACGATTAATCGAATATGGTGATGCTGATGTGATGATTGCCGGCGGTGCTGAAATGTCAACTACCAATTGTGGCTTAGGTGGATTTGCAGCAGCTCGCGCATTATCAACACGTAACGATGATCCTGCTACCGCTTCACGCCCTTGGGACAAAGATCGTGATGGCTTTGTTTTAGGCGATGGCGCTGGCGTGGTTGTACTTGAAGAGTATGAGCATGCTAAAGCACGTGGCGCAAAAATCTATGCAGAGGTGACAGGCTACGGCATGAGTGGTGATGCTTTTCATATGACCCTACCTTCAAAAGGTGGAGAAGGCGCGGCGCGCTGTATGAAAAATGCGATGCGTAATGCAGGCATCAATACTGATCAAATTGACTATATTAATGCACATGGAACTTCGACCCCTGCAGGTGATCAAGCTGAAACAGACGCTGCTAAATTAGCATTGGGTGATCATGCTTACAACCTAGTGATGAGTTCAACCAAATCTATGACTGGTCATTTATTAGGTGCGGCTGGCGGCATTGAAGCTATTTTTACAGCGCTTGCCATTAGAGATCAAATAGCACCACCAACAATTAACATTATCAATCAAGATGAAAATTGTGATTTGGACTATTGTGCCAATGAAGCTCGTGAAATAAAAATTAATCATGCTATCTCTAATTCATTTGGATTTGGCGGTACTAATGGTAGTATTTTATTATCTAAAATCTAAGTTGTTACAAATTAAGTCTTCAAAAAAAATGCCTAGCAAAAGCTAGGCATTTTTTTGTTTAAAGCTTTTTTTTGAAAATTACTTTTCAATTACTAAGTCAACACCCTTAATTTGATCAGCATCTGTAATTAATTCTGCAATAAAGTCATAAACGATCATTGCACCATTTTGTACACTTGATAAAGCAGCTTCTTTATTAACAACCAACGCCCAGCTTTCTTGAGTAGATACAAATTGAATTGCACCACCAATTAATGCCAAAATAATAATAACACTCAAAATAAACTTAATCATCATATACTCCTAAAAAATAATAATGGCATTGTACCTAAGTCACAATACCATTTGCTTTTAACAGTGCATTAATTTCAGGTTTTTTCCCTCTAAAAGCTTCGTAACACTGCATAAAATCCTGAGAGCCGCCTGTTTCTAAAATATGACGCTTAAAATCAAGTGATGCTTTTGAGCCAATACCACCATTGTTTTTTACATATTCATAAGCATCCGCTGCTAATACCTCTGCCCATTTATAGCTAAAATATCCTGCCGCATAGCCACCTGCAAACACATGCTCAAAAGTATTTAAAAAACGATTTTGCTCTATACCTGGCATCAATGCAGTATCAACGCGAACTTCATTCAGTACCTCATAGGTATCCACTTCACCCAAGTGAGTTTTTAAATCCCACAATGAGAATTCGCACTGTCTAAGCATGCCCATAGCAGATTGAAAGTTTTTTGAAGCAATAAGCTTGTCATACAAATCATTAGGCAAGGCTTTTTTAGTTTCATGATGTTCTGACATTTTCATCACCACGTCGTGTTCAAAGCAAAAGAATTCCATATATTGACTTGGCAGTTCAACACCATCCCAAGGAACACCTGAAATTCCCGCTGCACAAGGGTATTTAACTTTGGTTAATATATGATGTAGCGCATGGCCAAATTCATGGAATATGGTTACAATTTCATCATGCTCAAATAGTGCAGGCTTGCCATCAGTTGGTGAGTTAAGGTTGCAAACAACAAAAGCAACTGGCTTTTCATTGTTTATCAAAGGCTGATAATCTGCCATCCACGCCCCACCACGCTTATCTTTTCTGGCGTACAGGTCAAGATAGATTTTGCCCACTATCCCTTTATTATTTGAAATCTCCAACACTTGCACATCATCATGATAAGTTGACTCATCTATCTTTTTAACTTGCACCTGGTATAAATTTTCAATAGTTGAAAACAATCCTTTTAATACTTTTTGTTCTGGAAAGTAAGGTGTTAAATCTGACTTCTTAAAACCAAACTTATGCTCTTTTAATTGCTCACTATAAAAGCCTAAATCCCACGGCATAAGATCAATTTTAGAAAAATTACTCAATTCATCCAATTCTAACTGCGCCTGATGTTTTGATTTTTTAACCAAATTTATTAAAAATTCTAGCACCTGATCAACATTTTCAACCATTTTAGATTCGATAGATAATTGGGCATAATTATCAAATCCAAGAATGCTGGCCATTTCTTGTCGTAAGGCAAGTATTTCACCCATGATCGACTTATTGTCATACTCAGTTGAAGTGATGCCCAATTCAGATGCCCGAGATACATAAGCTCGATACACCTCTTCTCTTAGTTCGCGATTATCAAGATAACTCATCACATCCATATAAGCAGGTACTTGTAGATTTAACTCATAACCTTTGTCTATTTTGATCTTAGCAAGCTCAACCTCTCCATATCCTTTTAATTCATCTAGGCTTACAAGCTTTGTCCATTCATTGGTTGATTTCAGTGAGTTTTTAGAAAACTGATTACTTAGCAAGCTTAAACGTTCTTTGATTGCCTTAAAGCGATTAGACTCATCGCCCTCCAGACCAACACCAGACAATTCAAAGCCATCAATAGACTCTTGCAATATGTGCTGCTGCTGTTTGTTTAATTTGGTATTTTTTAGATTTTTATAAGCTGTGTATAGTGCTTTGTTGCTTGAGATATCTGAATAAAAATTCGTAATAATTGGCAAAGTTTTCTCATATTGCTCATTAAATTCATCATTAAACATAACTGCATTTAGGTGTGAGTTAACACCGCTCAATCTACCTAGTTCACATTCAAACTCATCAGTTGCGGAAATAACACTATCCCAGTTATTGCCTTTTTCAGCCAAGGCTATAATTTTCAAACCTTGCTGAGTAAGGTCGTCAATTGTTTGAATAATATTTTCAGGTTGGAAATTTGGCGTAGGATTATTCATAGTGTTGTTTTTATTGTTTTTTTTCTTGCTACAAGGCATATTGTATAAAAATATGATTGATCATAGTTCAAACCATGTGATTGAATATTTTTATACGATTAACGCAGTAGGGGGTAAAAAATGGTGGAAGAAGAGGGATTCGAACCCTCGGTACGTTACCGTACACCCGCTTTCCAAGCGAGCAAATTAAACCGCTCTGACATTCTTCCGAGATTAAGATATTTTACGCAAAATTATGAAAAATAAAGATAATAATATCCGTATTTTGATTATTTGCTAATTTTTTTATTAGCTAATTTTCATACCTGGTGTGGCACCAGAATCTGGTGATAAAATATGTAGTGATTTACCATTACCTGCAGCTAACACCATGCCTTCTGATAGGCCAAATTTCATTTTTCTTGGCGCTAAATTTGCCACCATAACTGTTAAGCGCCCCTCTAAATCTTCCGGATTGTAGTGAGCTTTGATACCGGCAAACACATTGCGTGTATTTTCTTCACCAATGTCTAGTGTAAGTTGTAAGAGTTTATCTGCACCTTCAACATGTTGTGCCTTTACAATCTTAGCAATTCTTAAATCTATCTTTGTAAAATCATTAATTGAAATCATATTATCATCCTCTTCTTCTGGCTCAGGTTTTTGTTGCGTTGTTTGCTTTGAGGCTTCAATTACAGTGTTAATTTGTTCATCTTCAATGCGTGACATGAGTGGCTTGAATTTATTGATCTTATGCTTAGTTAAAGGGTGCTTAAGATCTGACCACTTTAATTCGTCAACATTTAAAAATAGCTCTGCTTGTTTAGCCATATCAGGCAATACCGGCTTTAAATACGTAATTAATACTCGAAATAGGTTTAGTGCCAATGATGTCACATCGTGCACTCTAGCCTCTTGACCCTCTTCTTTAATAAGCTGCCAAGGCTTGTGCTCATCAACATATTGATTAGCCTTATCAGCAAGCTTCATAATTTCACGCATGGCTTGAGAATAATTACGAGCTTCATAAAGTGCAGCAATATCATCACCTTTGGCAACAAACTCATCATACAGCTCAGATTCAATAGCATAGGCTGACAAAGTTTTATCAAACTTTTTAACTACAAAGCCTGCACAACGTGAAGCGATGTTAACCACTTTTCCGACCAAATCAGAATTAACACGCTGTTTAAAATCTTGCAAATTAAGATCAATATCGTCAATTTTGCTTGATAGCTTATAAGCGTAATAATAGCGTAAACACTCAGGATTTAGACTTTCTAAATAAGTTCTAGCCTGGATAAAAGTACCACGAGATTTACTCATTTTTTGACCATTAACGGTCAAGAATCCGTGCGCATAAATAGCTGTTGGCGTGCGGTAATCAGAACCCATTAGCATTGCCGGCCAAAATAGCGCATGGAAATAAACAATATCTTTACCAATAAAATGATACAGCTCTGTTTCAGAATCCTTATTAAAGTACTCATTAAAATCCAAACCTTGAGTGTCACACAGTTTTTTAAAACTTGCCATGTAGCCAATTGGTGCATCCAACCAAACATAGAAATATTTATTTTCTACACCAGGTATTTGAAAACCAAAATACGGCGCATCACGAGAAATATCCCATTGTTGCAATCCTTGCTCAAACCACTCAGAAAGTTTGTTGCTAATTTCAGCTTGCAGGTGTCCCGCCTCCGTCCACTCTTTAAGCTGTGCTTCAAACTGTGGCAAATCAAAGAAATAATGCTCGGAATCTTTAGTAATTGGTGTCGCACCTGATACGGCCGATTTAGCATTGATCAGTTCGGTAGGTGAATAAGTTGCACCACAAACTTCACAATTATCGCCATATTGATCTTTAGCACCACATTTAGGGCACTCGCCACGAATAAAGCGATCCGGCAAAAACATCTGTTTTTCTGGGTCAAAAGCTTGCGAAATTGTACGAGTTTTAATAAAGCCAGCATCATTAAGCTTGTTATAAATACCTGCAGAAATTTCTTTGTTTTCTGGGCTGTGCGTTGAGTGGTATTGACTAAAACCAATATAAAATTCTTTAAAATCTGCCTGATGACGCTCACTGACACCTTGGATTAACTCTTCTGGCGTAATACCCAATTCATTAGCCTTAAGCATGATTGGCGTGCCATGTGCATCATCTGCACAGACATAATGACACTCATTACCCATCATTTTTTGAAAACGCACCCAAATATCAGTTTGGATATATTCGAGCAAATGACCTAAATGAATTTCGCCATTAGCGTAAGGCAGTGCAGAGGTAACTAAAATTTTTCTTGGACTCATAAGATAAGCTTGTTAATATTAAGGTTGACTGATATCGTTATACGATAAAATAGCATCATTTTACTTAATCAGGCGCGATAATATGCCAAATTTAACTACGGATAATATTAATGATATTTTAAGCAGTGTTGTTGATAAATACACTGAACAAGATATTGTTTCTTCAAATGCAATTAATACTATTGATATTGAAGGTGACAAAGTCGAAATTACTATTGAGCTAAACTACCCTGCCAAAGGTTATCATGATGAACTAAGTAAGCAAATTATTGATGCATTAGCTGCTAAAGATATCAACAATGTTAGTGTTAATATCGAAACTAAGATTGTTAAATACTCAACTCAAAAAGGTGTTGAAATTTTGTCTGAAGTTAAAAATATTATTGCTGTTGCCTCTGGAAAAGGTGGTGTTGGTAAATCAACAACATCAGTTAACCTGGCCCTTGCGCTACAAGCAGAAGGTGCAAAGGTTGCCATCTTAGATGCTGATATTTACGGCCCATCTCAACCAAGAATGCTAGGTGTTAGCAAACTTAAACCTGACACTTCAGCTGAAGGAAAGTTATTGCCAATCCTAGGTCATGGCATGCAGAGTATGTCAATTGGCTATTTGGTTGATGAAGATAATCCTATGATATGGCGCGGCCCTATGGTTACACAAGCTCTGGAGCAAATGCTGCGTGATACACTTTGGCGCGGTATTGACTATATGATTATTGACTTGCCGCCAGGAACGGGCGATACGCAATTAACCCTGTCTCAAAAAATCCCTGTTAGTGGCTCTGTGATCGTAACAACACCACAAGATATTGCATTATTAGACGCTAAAAAAGGTTTAAAAATGTTTGAAAAAGTTAACATTCCAATTTTAGGTATTGTTGAGAACATGTCTCTACATATCTGTTCAAAGTGTGGCCATGAAGAGGCAATCTTTGGTGTTGGTGGTGGCGAATCTATGGCTAAAGAAGCTGATGTGAATTTCTTAGGTGCCCTGCCATTAGAGATGGATATCAGAACTGATGTTGATGAAGGCACACCTACTGTTGCTAAAGATCCAGATGGCCGAGTAGCCGAAATTTATAAAGACATTGCCAGAAAAGTAAGCGCCAAGCTAACACTGCAAGATCGCGCTATGAGCTCTTTCCCAAGCATTACTATTGAGTAATAACCTTTTTAATCTATTGATAAAATCATCAATAGATTAAAAAAAATTCAGTAAACTACAAAGCCTTTTACGAGGCTTTTTTTCGCATGGACTATTTTAAAAAATTCAAAGGTCGATTTACTGGCATTATGCAGTGGGACGATTGCCACAATTTATTACAAATATTGCATGACAACCCTAACGATTGGTATGTTTATGACACTCTAGAAAGTATGCCAACTCAAGTGGCTAATGCCCAGGATTTTTCTAGTCAAATCACTCTAATTAAATCAATTATCGACACCGAACATGAAGAGAAGTATTGCGGTATTGTTTATACAGATGATTTAAAACAGCCTACTTTTGTGAAAATATTTCACCCAAAAAATTTAGGAAAAACCTGTGGCGGAAGTGAGAACCCACCGATGCCACAATGGCTTATTTCAAAAGAAAAGCCCATGGATGTTGTTGCTGAATTTGGACCTAAGGAAGAGTCTGAAGGACTTATTTCTAAATATTTAAAATTTTAGAATTCATTAAAACTTAAAAGTAATTACTAAAAAAGTTTAAGCAAAGAGTTTTTTTATTTTACAAGGCAGATTTGTTTTAGCATAAAAGGAGTATGGCAACCCTACACGACCGAATGGAAAAATAAATCTAACAAAGTAAAATAGGAAAAATCAAAGTTTAATGGTTTTCAGATACCTGATTAAGTGTGTACTTTGGAATCTCCACTACTAAGTCTGTTTCACCAATAATCGACTGACAAGACAAGCGAGACTCTAAATCTAAACCCCATGCTTTATCAAGCATATCATCTTCTGTTTCATCAGATTCGACCAATGAATCAAAGCCTTCACGCACATAAATATGGCACGTTGTGCAGGCGTTTGACATTTCACAAGCATGCTCAATCTCCACATCATTAGCCAGCATTGCATTACAAACAGTTTCACCTGTTTTAGCTTCTATAACAACACCCTCTGGACATAATTCATGGTGAGGTAAAATGATAATTTGTGGCATGTTATTTTCCTATTTTTAAAGGGTTAAAATTCATCGACATTATGACCCTGCATGGCTTTCATTACTGAAGCATTCATGCGCATCTCTACAAATTTTGCGCTGGCACTTTCAAGATTGTCGATTTTTTCTTTAATGAGTTTTTCTTGGGTATCAAGCTTGACACTATCAAGCTCTACTCTAGCAGTCATAATGATTTCAATCATTTGACTATCAAGCATAGACTTATCTTTATCGAGCGCTGAATCAATGGCTTCCAAGGTTCGGCTGGCTTCAACTTGCATTTCATGCAGCTGTCGAGCCTGAATATCCGATTTAGCAAACAAAATAGAGTCTTTAAGCATTTGCTCCATTTGCCCATCTGTTAATCCGTATGACGGCTTAATGATAACTTCAGCTTTTGTTTTAGAGGTTTGCTCAACAGCACTCACAGACAACAAACCATCTGCATCAACTTGAAATTCAACACGAATGCGTGCATTTCCAGCAACCATAGGCGGAATTCCGGTTAAATCAAACCGACCCAGAGATCGACAATCTTTAACCAATTCACGCTCACCTTGTAACACATGGATACTCATGGCCGTTTGACCATCCTTAAAGGTGGTAAATTCTTGAGCACGAGTAATAGGAATAGTGGTGTTTCTATGCACCACTTTTTCTACCAAGCCACCCATTGTTTCCAAGCCTAATGATAATGGCAATACGTCTAATAACAACATATCATCAGCCGACTTATTGCCCGACAAAATATTTGCTTGAATGGCTGCACCTTTAGCAACCACTTCATCTGGATTAATGGAGCACAATACGGGCTTGTTAAATAAATCACCAGCCATAGTTCGTACAAGTGGCATTCTGGTTGAACCACCTACCATAATAATATCTTTAACGTCACTCAACTCGATTTGAGCATCACGTAATGCGCGTTTGGTGAGTAGTAAAGTGCGTTTAATAAGTTTTTCTGATAACTCGTCAAATTTTTCACGAGTAATTTTATAAGGAGTTTCTATACAGTCAAACTCAGCAAAATCATCTTGACTTAATGTTTCTTTAGCGATACGTGCAAATTGTTTAATTTTTTGCATTTGAGTGGGTGTCAACTCACTAACACCCATCTTTTCAATGCAATCATCAATAATCAATTGATCAAAATCATCACCACCCAAAGTGGAATCTCCACCTGTGGCTAGCACCTTAAAAACACCCTTACTAAAGCTTAAAATTGAAATGTCAAACGTGCCACCACCCAAATCGTAAATAGCATGCACACCCTCTTCGCCCGACTCTAAGCCGTACGCTACTGCTGCAGCTGTCGGCTCATTCAATAAGCGTAGTGTATTAAGGCCCGCCAACGTAGCCGCATCTTTGGTGGCTTGACGCTGAGCATCATTAAAATAAGCGGGCACTGTAATAACAGCACCTACAAGATCGCCACCCAAAGCTTTTTCAGCACGCTCTTTTAATGAAGATAGGATACTTGCAGATATCTCCACGGCAGATAAATCTCCCATTGCCGTATGAAACAATACATTATTACCATTTTCAACTAATTGATAGGGACAGTTTTTAAACGCACTAACTTCTTTATAACCAAGCCCCATAAAACGCTTAACTGAAACAATAGTGTTGGTCGGATCAGTTTTGGCATAAGGGCAAGCTTCACAGCCAACTGTTAGCTTGTTGTCTTTACCACAGTGTACAACAGAAGGCAAAATTGTCTCGTTATTTTCATCGGTCAGAATGGTACTTTGACCACTCATCACTGAAGCTACTAAAGAATTAGTTGTGCCTAAATCTATACCGATTGCCAGTTTATGTTGGTGCGGCGCGCTGGCTTGACCAGGTTCAGATATTTGCAATAAAGCCATAGTCTATATCCACTCGTCCATTAATTGTTTTGCATGAAGGTTAAGCTGCTCATAAAATTTCAACTCTCTAACAAGATTTTTAATTTGAGCGTGATCTGAATTAAAAGCTGCTGAAATATTATCAATATTCATTTTTATTTTGGCTGATATGTTCTCAATAAAATCATCAAGTTTCATTTCATCTTTATCTGATTCAATCACTTCCAAAGACTCTCTTAACTCAACTTGAGACATTAAAAAATCAACATTCATTTGCGTGTCTTTTTCATCAAAAGCATTAATACCCTCTAACTCAAGTAAATATGTGGCACGTAGCAACGAAGATTTAAGTGTGTTATAAGCAGTATTAATTAAAGAAGTATTTTGCAAGGCAAGGCTTTTTTCCTTGTCAGTTCCTGAGGCAAATTTATCAGGATGAAATTCAGCCACTTTTTGTCGATAGGCGAACTCTAGCTCAGATAAATCGATATTAAAATTCAATTTCAATGAAAATAATTCGAAATAATTTTGCATAAATTTATACTATCTAAAGAGCTCTATACAGTGAAAGATTCACCACAACCACACTCAGCCTTTGCATTGGGATTGTTAAATTCAAAACCTTCATTCAAACCTTCTTTGACGTAATCCACTTCTGTTCCATCAAGATAGATCAAACTTTTTGCATCAATAATCACCTTAACGCCATTATCATCAAATATGGTGTCGTCGTCATTTGCGCTGTCAACAAACTCCATGTTATAGCCTAAGCCAGAACAACCTGTTGTTTGCACGCTGAGGCGTATACCGATACCCGATCCGCGATTAGCTAAAAAATCAACAACGCGTTTAGCAGCACTGTCAGTTAGAGAAATTGACATTTTTTAAGTTACGCTTTATCTTTAATATCTTGAATAGCTGCTTTAATTGCATCCTCTGCCAATACAGAACAATGAACCTTAACAGGTGGCAATGCTAGCTCTTCTGCAATATCAGTATTTTTAATTTCCGCCGCCTCTTCCAATGTTTTGCCTTTTACCCATTCTGTTAATAGTGAACTTGATGCAATTGCAGAGCCACAACCATAAGTTTTAAACTTGGCCTCTTCAATAATACCGTCATCATTAACTTGAATTTGCAAGCGCATAACATCGCCACAAGCTGGTGCACCCACCATACCTGTTCCTACGTTTTTTGCATCTTTGTCTAGTACACCAACGTTGCGTGGATTTTCATAGTGATCCATTACCTTTTCGCCGTATGCCATGTTACTTCTCCTTTGTATTTTATTGGCTATTCTAATCCTTTTAGAAAAAACTAACCCTTGTATATTTTACGTAATTTAGTGTGCTGCCCACTCAACTTTACTAATATCGATACCCTCTTTAAACATGTCCCAAAGTGGCGATAGGTCACGCAGTTTTTCAACTTTTTCACGCACCAGTTCGATTGCCATATCCACCTCTTCTTCTGTGGTGTAGCGACCCATTGTAAATCTAATTGAAGAGTGCGCCAATTCATCCGTTAAACCCAATGCCCGCAACACGTATGAAGGCTCTAAGCTAGATGAAGTGCAAGCTGATCCTGATGAAACGGCAATTTTATTAATCGCCATCATTAGTGATTCACCTTCAACATAGTTAAAGCTAATATTTAAGTTTCCTGGAATACGTGCATCCATGTCACCATTAATTACCACTTCTTCCATGCCGTCAAAGCCAGCAAGTAGGCGATCACGCAAAGCTCTAATTTTTATATTTTCCTCAGCCATTTCAGCTTGAGCAATTGCAAATGCTTCACCCATGCCAACAATTTGATGAGTGGCTAATGTACCAGAGCGCATACCGCGCTCATGGCCGCCACCATGCATTTGCGCCTCGATACGAATACGCGGCTTACGCTGAACATACAAAGCGCCCATACCCTTAGGACCATAAATTTTATGTGCAGAAAAACTCATTAAATCAACTGGCAATTCGCTTAAATTAATAGCTACCTTACCAGCTGATTGTGCTGCATCAACATGAAAAAATATTTTGTTTTCACGACATAAATTTCCAATCGCTGTAATGTCTTGAATAACGCCAATTTCATTATTAACATGCATAATCGACACCAAAATTGTGTCATCACGCATAGCAGCCTTTAGCACATCAAGGTCTAACAAGCCATTTGGCATAGGATCAAGATAATCCACCTCATAGCCTTCACGCTCTAACTGACGACAAGTGTCTAACACCGCTTTATGTTCAGTTTTAAGAGTGATAATATGCTTGCCTTTTTTATGATAAAAATGCGCAATACCTTTAATTGCTAAGTTGTTTGATTCGGTTGCGCCTGAAGTCCAAACAATTTCTTTAGAATCAGCACCCACTAAATCTGCAACTTGTTGACGCGCCTTTTTAACAGCCGCGTCCGCTTGCCAGCCATAATAATGAGAATTAGAGGCCGGATTACCAAAATCACCATCCATGGTTAAATATTTCATCATGATTGATGCGACACGCTTATCTACTGGCGTAGTGGCAGAGTAATCCATGTAAATTGGAGTAGTCATATTAATTAATTTCCTATATTTAATTGCTGGTCATCAATAACCATTTGTAATGTTTTAGAGCTTAAAAAACTTCTAATTTGACTGCTTACTTCACACCATAATTTATGTGAAATACACTGTCTGCCATTGTGACAGCCTGTAGTGCCAGAACACCTGCGAAGATCAATATTCTCATCAACCGCTTCAATGATTTGAGTTAAGTCAATATCTTTAGCTTTAATATTAAGTAAATATCCACCACCTGGGCCGCGAACACTTTTGACTAATTCTGCACGACGTAATTTAGCAAATAATTGCTCTAAGTAGGATAGGGAGATATTTTGCCTTTGAGAGATGATATCCAAAGTAATGGGCTTGCCAGTATCATTTGAAGCCAAATCTAGCATGGCAGTTACTGCATAGCGTCCTTTCGTGGTTAGTTGCATATTAGCCCTTTATAAAGTAAACAAAAACTTATTATACGCTTAACCTAGTCTTTTAGTCAAGTAAAAAACCTTTGATGAATATGGTTATTTACTCTCTATTTCCAAATCGTTGACTGAGGTATCTTTTTTCTCTTTTATGTTTAACTCTTTGGAAACTTTATGTAGCTGAGAATCAACATCGTGTAAATGCTTTAAGATTGAATTAATCGCCTTAATCGTTGGATCATCTTCATTACCACCCACTGCATAAGAGTCAAAGTGGTCAGATTTTACAGTTTTTTCCTTCAGCACACGCCCTGGCACACCAACAACGGTTTTGTCAGCTTCGATGGATTTTACCACTACTGAATTTGAGCCTACACGAACGTTATCGCCCAAAATAATTGGTCCTAATATTTTAGCACCTGCGCCAATCACCACGTTATCACCCAAAGTTGGATGACGCTTGCCCTTTTGCCAAGTGGTGCCGCCAAGCGTTACACCGTGATACAAAGTAACATCGTCTCCAATATTGGCTGTCTCACCGATCACCACACCCATACCGTGATCAATAAAAAAACGTCTGCCGATTGTAGCACCTGGATGAATTTCAATACCTGTAAACCAGCGAGAAAGCATTGAAATAAATCGAGCTAACCATTTAAGTTTTAATAGCCATAGGCGGTGTGTTAAACGATAAAACAGCATTGCTTGCACACCCGAATAACAAGTGATTATTTCAAATGTGTTTCTAGCAGCAGGATCGCGATCAAATACGCTCTGAATGTCTTCTATAAATCTCATGGCGAAATTATATCATAAATTACTAATAAGCCAGAATAGGCAATTGGCATGCCAGACACAAATTAACTCGAATAATCTATAACCGATTTAAAGCGTTTATAATTCCATAAATACTGCTCTGGCTGAGTAGTGACCAAATTTTCAATAACTTTATTCATTAAAACTATATCATCTTCGATAGCACCGCTATCTGACAAAATATTCACTGGCATTAGGTTAAGCTCAAAACCACCCCCATAAGGCAGCCTTTTAGCCCAAGTAAGCAACACTTTGGCATTGTTTTTTCTAGCCAATTTAACTAATAAAGTCATGGTGCGTGCATTGTGATTAAAAAATGGCGTAAGAAGACTGCCCTCCTCGCCTGGATCTTGATCGGGCAAAATGCCAATTAGGTCTTTATTTTTAATAGCACGCTGCAACTTGATAACGCCTTTTTTATCAGCCGTTGCCATAGATAAATCACCTTGTTGTCTTTTGGATATTAAGTAAGCCTCTTGTTTTTTACTTCTGAGTGGTTTGTATAAAAAAATCACAGGCTTTCTCAATGAAAGCACTCTACCAGTTATTTCCCAGCAGCCAAAATGTGGTACCAATAAAATAACTGGCTTGTTACTTTCTAAGTGTTCCATGCCAGTTATTTTGGTAATATATTTAGCATTATTCTCAAAACTATTAAACCAGATAAAGCCTGACTCACTCAAGCCTTTTCCGGTTTCAATGAGTGATTTTTTAATAAGTTGTTGCTGCTCACTACAACTTAAACTCGGAAAGCATAATTCAATATTCTTACTAACAACTTTTTTAGAATCACTCTGAGTTAAATACAAATAACGACCAATTAATGAACCAATAAAGTGATTAAGCCTAAGTGGAATAATGGCAAAAAATTTAAGAACAAATTCAATCATTAACTTCATCCAGCATAGGTTTCATAGCACTTAGCAAGTTCTTGTATAAATTAGGGTTGCGTTTTTCTTCTGTTAATAACCATTGTTTGAAATGATCACGCTCTGTTGGCATGGTAAAGCACGCAGGACAAGAATCAGCAATCACTGGTAAGTCAGCTGACGCAGCAAAATCAGCCAACTGACGCTCCCGAACATACACCATCGGGCGAATAACTCGTAAATCTTTAGCATCATTAATATAATGAGCTTTCATGGTTTGAATCTTGCCATTATGACACATACTCATCATTAAACTTTCACTTAAATCATCTAGATGTTGTCCTAGTGCTAATACGTTATAACCTTCACGCCTAGCCACTTTATACATTAACCCACGCTTAATACGCGCACAAAAAGAGCAATAAGAATCTCCTTTCATACTTTCTTTAGCTTGCTCTAGAATAGGAAATTCTTCAAAAAAATAAGGTGTATCAAATTTTTGAAAAAAAACGTCGAGCGCTTGCGGCTCAAAACCCTCAACTTGTGGATCGATAGTTACCACACCCAAATCAAAATTAACTGGCGCATGACGCTGAAAATGCCTTAATAAATGAAACAAACTTAGAGAATCTTTACCACCAGAAACGGCAAGCAAAATTTTATCACCCTCTTTAATCATGCCAAAATCACTAATAGCACGACCCACAGGCTTGACTAATAATTTAGGTAGGTTTATTCTTGGTAAAACCATTTTTTCTGTGAATTAATTGTATTATCGCTAACTTCGTTTTTTAAACTCAGCTTACAAAAAGTTGGCTCATTTTGAACAATTGTTACTGGAATCTCAAGTAATAGCTCATCTCGCAATACGCCAATTTTTATCATCTCGCCTTGCTTATGCTGATTGATTTTAGCAATTAACGCTTTATCTTTTAATTGCTGATAATCGACACTGACAATTTTATCACCCACATACAGTCCAGAAATTTGCGCACTAGATTCGGCAAAAACATGGGTAATTTGGCTAAATTCACCCTCAGTTTTAATATTAAGTCCAAAATCTGACAAATCATCCATGTGGTATTTAAATTGACAATCCACACCTACATAATCGAAAGCTTTTTGCAAAGGCAACTCTTTAACACCATATAGATAATCATTAAAAAATTCTGTTAGATCATGCTCAGTTAAATTATTAACAATTTTCTGAATGGTGTTATCTTCCAGGCCACAATCTTGATATTTTTCCCAAGCATTTCTCAGCACATCATCTAACGATTTTTGATCATTAGTAAGCTTTCTAATTTCAATATCTAATACAAAAGCCAGTAAAGCACCCTTTGTATAATAGCTAACAATGGCGTTAGGTGCATTTTCATCCTGCTGATAAAACTTAGTCCAAGTTTCATAACTAGATTCAGCTAATGACTGAGTTAAGCGACCTCTAGATTTTTGCACTCGAGTGATGGTTTGCGCAAATAAATCTAGATATTTCTCAGGCGTTAATAGCTTAGTTCTTAATAAAGACAGCTCATCATAATATGAAGTGAACCCTTCAAAAATCCACAATTGCTCTGTGTAGTTTTCACGTCCTAAATCCAGTTGATGAAAACTGGCAGGCTTAATGGTTTTAACCCACCATGAGTGAAAATACTCATGTGAACAAAGCGCTAAAAAACGCGTGTAATCTTTGTTAATTTCACCCATGCCAACAGCGGGCAATTCTTTTCTTGAGCAAATCAAACTGGTAGAATTTTTATGCTCCAGGCCACCATAGGCATTTGCCCTAACAAGCGTTAAAAATGTATAGTTATTAAAAGGGATATTGTTATTAAAAAAGCCAATATGGTGCTGGCAAATAACCTTTAAATCTTGTTTTAAACGAGCAATATCTGCATTATGCATACCCGTAATAGCCATCCTATGCTCAATATCAGATACCTGAAAATCAAATAAGGTGAAATCACTCATCTCTACAGGATGATCAATCAAATCTTGATAACCATCAGCTTTAAAAATATAAGGCGAAATCTCATTAAGACCGGTAGCATAAGACCAATCCCCCAAGGTTTGAGCTGTATCTGCAGGTTTAATATGTAATTCACACATCTCTTGCTCAAAACCCAAAGGCAGCAAAAACATACTGGTGCCATTAAAGAATGCACGCTCATTGGTTAAATAAGCACTACGAACAGATAAATCAAAAGCATACACTTCATATCTTAGTGTTAAGCTGTTATCACACGGCTGAGTAATCCAATGATTTTTATCAAGTTTTTTTATTTCAATGGATTGATCATCACTTTGAGCTTGAATGCTAACAATATTTTTAGCAAAATCACGAATTAAATAACTACCTGGAATCCAACTGGGTAATGAAAAAACTTGACCTAATGGATTTGGATTTTGAAGTATAAGCTCCACTTCAAATAAGTGGGCATGTAGATTTTTTGGTGTAAGTTTGTATTTAATTGTCATTACAACAACTGATCGACCACCGCTTTAAATTCAAGCGCTGTTTTTTGGTAATTCTGTGCCGCTTGAGCGTAAGCTAGCTTTACATCATGCACATTATTTTGCGCAGAAATAACAAAACTCATTTGCGAATTACCCAGCTCATAACGCTTTTTTTCTGCTTCTGATCGTGCATTGGCAATTTCAATACGTGCCTGATAAGTGTCTAATAATTTAGTTAAATGTATTAATTTTTTATCAAAAACTCTAGCCTTAATGGTCAAGTTGATTAATTGCTCTTCAGAATTTTCTTTAGCTTTAGAAAGGCTAATCCGCGTCTTTGTAAGTGCTGATTTTGCTTTGGTGTCGCCCAGAGGGTAACTCAAACCAAGCCCAATATTCCAATCATTGTCATTTGCACTGCTAGCACCCAGTTTTAAATCAAGCTGAACTTGAGTATTATTCTGATCACTAGCTAGTTGCCTTTGTAAAAGTGAGCGCTCTAAGCCGGTTATCCTCATTTCAGTTGAATTGCTGCGCAAATGTAGGTTTAAATTATTCAGATTAGAGTTGTACAACTCATAAAGATTGTAGTCGCTTTGAATTGATTTAGCTGGCATATCTAAAACAATGGCCAACTCTTCTTTTAAAAGGTCAAGTGCTTGCTCAGCCTGAAGCTGTTTTTGCAGTGCGCGCTGATAAGCATCCTCTTGCAAATATACGTCCACTACATCCACTACAGATTGCTCAAATTTTTCCTTTACTAAATTTAACTCTTGTTGGGCTAATTCAATCCTAGCATTCGTTAATAAAAGCTGTTGTTGCGCAAAGCTTAAATCTACCAATTTTGCCAGCTGCAACAACACAAAGTCCTCTTCTTTTTGTAGAAGTTTTAATGCATTTATGGATATTTTTATTTTGGATAGATCGCCCGCTAATTGATCATTAATGCCATTTACACCTTTTAACAAAGGATGAGTGTAATCAATACTAAATTTATCACCTGTAATACCGTCATTCCAAATATTGTTAATTGTCACATCAGCACCCGTACTAACCAAACTACGTGTTGCGCCAGCACTGGCACTTGATGATTGCTGATTTAGCGTATTTTTTGAATCAATTGAAGCATTTAAAGCCCAATCTTGATTTGCAGTACTAGCAATAAAATCTTGCTGAACAGCTTGTTGATCAAAATCTTGCTGAGTAAAAAACGGATGAACCTCTTTTAAACGTTCAACAAACTCAGATTGTGTCATTGCCGCAGTATTTGTACTAAGCAATAAAGCAATACTAAATTTGAGCATTAAGTTCATTTGGGGATGGATTTTTTAATTTCGTTAATGATAGCGTATAGTTTTTTGCCCGTGGTGTCAATCACTACATTGGCTACTTCTTGGTATAAAGGCTCTCGAGCTTTTACCAAGTCACGAATGGTTTTTTCACGATTAGTTGATTGCTCTAATAAAGGTCTTGATTTTGATCTGGCAGTGCGCATAACCAACTGCTTAATACTAGAAGACAAATACACCACAAAACTATTTTTCTTTAGTAATTCTCTATTTTCTGGCTTGATAACAATACCGCCACCTGTGGCAATAACAATATTTGGAATATCGCTCAACTCAGCAAGCATACTAATTTCACGCTGACGAAAACCTTCTTCACCCTCAATATCAAAGATATGATCAATGGCCACACCTGTGCGAGCAACAATTTCAAAATCAGAATCAAAGAAATCACGCTTAAGTACGCAAGCTAAGCGACGACCAACCGAAGTTTTACCCGAACCCATTGGCCCAACCAAAACAATGTTAATCGCATTATTGCCCATGCAATTTAAGCCAGCTCGTAACTTGCACTACAATAAGGGCAAGAAGCTTTACCATCTTCACCAAATTGCAAGAAAACTTTAGGATGCATATTCCATGTTTGTGCACCTTTTGGCGGACAATGAAAAGGTAAATCTTTAGCTTCTACCGTACTAAAGCTAACATGCCTTTGCTGATAGCCATCTACTGAATCACTCACTTGCAAAAACCTTTAGCAATCCATGATTTGTATTGCTCATTGCGACCATATACACAATCAAAATATAACGCTTGTAATTGTTCAGTAATCGGGCCGCGAGCACCCATACCAATTGTACGATTATCTAGTTCACGAATTGGTGTCACCTCTGCCGCTGTGCCAGTAAAGAAAGCCTCATCTGCACAATACACTTCGTCGCGAGTAATGCGTTTTTCAATTACTTTATAGCCTAAATCGTTAGCCAGTTTAAAAATCGTATCACGTGTAATGCCTGCTAATGCGGACGTTAAATCAGGTGTGTAGATAACACCATCACGCACAATAAAGAAATTCTCACCACTACCTTCTGCCACAAAACCATCAACGTCCAAAAGCAACGCCTCATCATAACCATCAGTCAACGCTTCTTGCAAGGCCAGCATTGAATTAATGTAGTTGCCATTAGCTTTAGCTTTAGTCATAGCAATATTTACATGATGACGAGTGTAACTTGAAGTTTTAATGCGAATACCTTTAGTCATATTCTCTTCACCCAAGTACGAACCCCACTCCCAAGCCGCAATAATCGTGTGAACTTTTAAGCCATCTGCGCGCAATCCCATACCTTCTGAGCCATAAAAACACATAGGGCGAATATAGGCGCTATCTAAATTATTTTTAGCCACCGCGTCTTTCTGCGCTTGGTTAATCTCATCTTTAGAATAACCAATATCCATATTCATAATCTTGGCAGAATTAAACAACCTATCTGTATGCTCTTCAATTCTAAAAATTGCAGGACCGTTGTCAGTTTCGTAAGCACGAACACCTTCAAACACACCCATACCGTAATGCAACGTATGTGTTAGTACGTGAATTTTGGCATCACGCCAATCTACCCACTCACCATCAAACCAAATTAAACCATCTCTGTCATCAAATCCTGGCATGTATCTATTCCTTATCTAATTCAAATGCGCTATGCAAAGAGCGTACCGCTAATTCTAAATATTTTTCATCGATTACAACTGAAATCTTAATTTCACTGGTTGAGATCATCTGAATGTTAATTCCTTCATTGTGAAGAACTTCAAACATCTGCGCTGCAATACCTGCGTGAGATCGCATGCCAATACCCACTAATGACACTTTAACCACCTTATCATCATTCTGCACCGACAGCGCACCTAACTCGCTACAAACAGCCTCTAAAATTGCATTGGTTTTATCAAAATCATTACGATGCACAGTAAAGGCAAAATTGGTCAAACCTTCACGAGCAGACACACTTTGTACAATCATGTCTACTTCAATATTCGCAGCGCTAATAGGCTTTAGAATTTTAAAAGCAACACCTGGCTCATCTGGCACACCAATTAAGCTTAATTTTGCCTCATCTTTATTATGTGCAATTCCTGAAATAACAGCTTGTTCCACAATGTTTTCCTCACTAGTAATTAATGTGCCAATTGGGTTGTCAATCATTGATGACAACACTCTTAAAGGCACTTTGTATTTTGATGCAAATTCCACACTGCGGATTTGCAAAACTTTAGAGCCGAGCGATGCCATCTCCAGCATCTCCTCATAGCTCACAGACTTCATTTTTCGAGCGTTTGGCTCAATGCGTGGATCAGTGGTATAAACACCATCCACATCGGTATAAATCTGACATTCGTCTGCTTTAAGCGCTGCAGCTAATGCAACAGCAGTTGTATCTGAACCACCACGACCCAATGTTGTAATATGGCCATTTTCATCCACACCTTGAAAACCAGCAACAATCACCACTTTGCCTGCATTTAA
>ERZ1046740.488-NODE-488-length-32908-cov-7.233251_pt1 | contig 32908 bp, 44 predicted proteins | sample MGYA00383093_ERZ1046740 | MGnify/ENA primary metagenome ERZ1046740 (study PRJEB29581, sample SAMEA5548363) | metagenome | biome: marine; feature: coastal; material: water | depth 25 m | study: Short-term variability in the microbial, nano- and picoplankton... | reverse complement strand
CTCTTTTTAATTGTTTAACGATATATTCTTTAGATCCGGTTGGTTCATCATTCTTCAATTCTGGTCGAGCGATCTCTGGTTCTGGTGATGGAGCAGGTTTGTTAGAAATTTTCTTCGCTGAAGCATTTGCTTTTCGATCAATACCTCTTCCAATAGTTCCCTCACTTCCTTCATTAACCAACTTATCATCAAATTCTGATTCGGCTCTTCCGATACTAGCTCGTGCAGCCTTATCTGAATCACTGAACGGGCTGCGATCTCCAGGAGATGCAGGAACACTTCCACCTAAATCAGACATAGATTTCATAGCAGAGGCTTCGGCTCCACCAATATTGGCACGAGCAATTCTGTCGTTAGCATCTACCCCGCGAATTCCTTCTAGTTTCTTTAGAAGTGCTAGGGTATTTTTTCCAAAAACTCCATCAACTTGATCTTGAGGAACATCGTTATCAATCTGTAGACCTTTAACCCCGATTGTTGTATCACGGCCAAAGTGACCGTCAACATCATCTTTGGTTAAGTAATCAAGTTTTTGTAATCTTTTTTGCAGATCTTCAACATTACGGCCTCTACAACCAGTTCTTAAGGTACCAGAACACTTGCGCCATTTAGGTGCAACACTTCCAAGCTCTGGAGCAGGTGCTTGATCTTTATACATATCGTCATTACCCATACTCTGAGTAACAGCTTCGGCAAGTAATGCAGCGAGAGAGCTGTTGATCTTTTGTTCAATTTTTAAGTCTTTGTTTTTCATTTTTTGTTGGTCCTCGAAATCCCTTAGTAATAGATTGCCTCTTAGATAGGCGTCCTTCTCCATGTCACGCAAGTGTTTATTATCTTGTGCGTATCCATCTTCCATTGTCATGTTGTCGAACTGTCCATCACAATTCTGGCAGTGGTGAACTAACTCATGAGCCATTGATCTAAAAACATCTTTGGGATGCCTTTTACTAGTATAAATAGTAATTGACATCTCTTTTGGATTATAAAAAGCAGTTTTACCAAATAATTCTTCAGAGTTACTTTCGTCTGATTCAAAGTTAATGCTAACAGGTTTTTTAAAACCTAACTCTTCTTGACAATAAGGCAAGAAGGCATCAAGCTCATCCTTATGAACTTCAGCATATTTCTCTTGACTGTTATCATTAATGGTTGTCAGCATAACTCTTAAAGTTCCTTCCTGAGTTCGAAATGCATATCGTCTTTCATGCGCCAATCACCGCCCCAAGTCCAGCCAGCATCCTTGAAAACCTTAACAAATTCTGGATGTGTTCTGAGAAGAGAAGGTCTTCCTGTTTTCTTGATTTTTCCGCCCATTGGGTTCTTTGGAGGATCAAAGTCTACAGCACAGCCCCAGCTATGAGCGCTTACTGATTTGCCAGTATTCCAGAGAGTATGTCTCGGAACAAATGTCTGAACAGAGCTTGGTGTATAGCCAGATTTCTCACATGCTTCTTTAAAAGTAGTCTTAAAATGTTCTGCAATCTTCTTATTGATGCGAACCTTCTTTCCGTTATGTAATTCTACTCTTACAATGTTTTCTCTGACCCATGTTGATGAAATTACGATTCTACCGTTAGGTTGGCTCTTAAAACGGAATGCTCCGTAAAGTTCTTCTGCCCACTTTCTCTTAGAATCAGTAGTCCAATCAGGTTCGAAAGTTGTCTCGGCTCCAATTGATTTTAAAGTTATCGGGCCAAGCTTACCATCGACATCAAGACCGTGCTCTTCTTGCCAAAGCTCTACCATCTTAGTTATTACACTATCTGGAATATCTCCGCTTCTAAGCCTTTTTCTGTTATATTCATTTGCATTCATTTTATTTAAATCCTTATATTAAAACTTTTTTAATTAACTGTCAGGTAATCTTCTATTTCCAAATTTCTTGATTGCTAATAATCGTCGCTCTCGCATTCCCTTACTTTTGTTGCCCGGTCGTTCAATATCTCTACAAAATATAGCGGCAAGTTTAGGAATTGATGCACCAGCTCTGTCAGCAGATCTCAGTTTCCTACCAGCCCCTCTTTTGACTTCGATATTAATAATTGCTTCCGTGTTTCTTTCCGGGTTGAACCTCCAGTCACCAGCACGCTCTCTTTTGCGGGCAAACTCTTTCATTCCCGAAGCTCTAACCGAGCATTTATATCCTCCCGGTGGTAAATTTTGACTTTTACATAATTCTCTAAACTGTTTACGGGTATCGTATGCAATGTTTGGATCCAAACCTGCACTTTTCCAAAATGGCCTACTTTTACTCCCCCTGTGGAGTTGAAATAACCCAACACTATTGCCACCATCACCAACTAAATAATATTTTAAACCTGATTCTGCGAGACTGTTTATGATTGCAGCCGCTGCAATATTTTTGTTTAGGCCAGCTTTAGCATATTTTCTATAAATCATATTAGTAATTTCATTCTTACGTAAGCTACTATGTTTTGGTTTTGAATCTGGTGAAGCATTTGGATCTTTCTTTTCAGAAGCTTTTTTAGCTTTCTCCAAGATCCAATCAGCCGTGCTTGGCCCAACACAGCCGTCTTGCCTAAGCCCGTTATCTCTTTGGAAAACAATCACACTTGTAAGAAAGCTTTTATCGAAGAGATCACTATTATCAGTGTCGTGTCCTATCTTCGAGAGCGATTTTTTTAATCTTAGAATCTCTGGCCCATTAGAACCAAAACCAAGATAACCTGCGGCATCACATTTCCTAGCTCTAGCTTTCGCGTATCTCAATTTATCACCAAAATTAAGACCCATAAGTTGTCTATCATTTAACCTTAACCGCTCAAGTCCTTGGTCTTCTGTACTTTTCGAAGTATCATCTTCAACACTTTCTCCTCTTGTGGCATCACCAAAAGATGCAGCGCTGAGAATTCCACTTGCGAACCTATCTGCATTGGCACCTTGAACATGGAGGCCGTCACCGCCAGTAATAGATGCGGGATCCTTCATAAATGAACGTGGGTCAAAGAAGTTAATACTATTTTCTTTACAAAAGTTTGCTATCGTTGAAGCAATCTCCTGCCTCTTGTTCTGCATATCTTCATGATGTGGAACCATCTTTCCAGTAAGAGGAGGTGTTAAACCAAAGATAATCTCTGGGTTATCAAATTTATCATTTATTACTTTAACTAACCTTGGTAATCTCTTAGCTGTATAAGCTGCACTTGGATTGTTGCCACCAGTTAAAATAACCACTAACGATAGGCTAATACTCTTTCCCTTTGAAAGTCGAACGATAGTCATTCCAGTAGATTCTCCACTTTTAAAATTCAAAAAAGCGTTATAACCCTTTGCATCTAGTTTTCTCTTTAAACTTCCGCCTGTATGATATACTTGACTATCGCCAGCAATCATCATACGATTGCTTTTTCCTTCTCTGATGATCTTAAAGAAGTTCTCTGTTAAAAGAACACCATCAACCTTTGCAGCTTCTGGTTTATCAATAAATCTTGTGAAATCTTTCTTATCCATTGTCTTTTTCCTCAGCTAGATCGTAAGCTAGTCTCTCAATAACTGAGATTTTCATGATATAATTTTCAGGATACCACTGTTGGAAAGGAAGGAAGATAAACACATCAATCGCATAAACTAGACCAACTAAGATTGGTGTGAAGTATGATTGTTGGATAATGTGAATTGTCTCGTGCATAAGTGTCTTTGAATTATCTTTGAACTCTTTACGGTAAATCATAAAGCATAAGACAGCGTTTGCTGCAATGTGAGAGTTTTCTTGGATTCTTGCGAACCAGTCTCTTGATTCCAGTTCTAATACTGGAGTCCACTTGCAGATTCTAAATCTCTTATTTAATCTTGGAGATAAGTAATGCTTTGCGAATCTTACCTTTTTTGGTTTCCCAAAGATTAGAAGGATTGGTAGTGCAACGATGCTGATAATAACATTTATAAACATTAACATATTACCACTTGACCTTATCTGCCCAGTAAGCAGCGCTCATTTTACCTTTTGCTATATTCTTACCATGTCTAGACTTAAAGCTCGCACGCTTTGCCTTCATTTTAGCAGATTCACCTTTTTTAGGTTTGCCAGCGGTAGAAGCACCTTGCTCTCCAAATCGAATTATTTTTTCCTTACCATTCTCGCAAGCTTTTACAACATGTGATTTGGTTGGATGACTTGGGGTTCTTTTAGGTGTGTTACACTTCATTTTTTTCTTATCAAGTCGCTCCTTAGCTTCGCTATATATGTCATTGTGAACAAAAGAAGGGACCTTTCCTTCAAGATCAACAGGATCAAACACTTTTACTTCAACACCGGGAAGAGCTTTTGGAATTACTTCCATAGCTTTGTCACGGTTCTTAGGGGAGTCATCAAAGAATTCTATAAGTTTAACCTCGGGATGATTCCTGGCTTGTTTCACAATCCAAACAGCCTTCTTCATCGGATCTGAGCTTCCAAGGCAGACAATATCCATTTTCTCAATTGGAGAGGGATCGAGCCCAACATCCTCACAGATAGCCATCAGATACCCTCGGATATGCTCTTGTACGGCTGGTCCTCTTGCTGTAAGAATTGAGACATAGCGACCTTCCTCACCAGCAGCAATCAGCCTTTTAAAGATGGCTGTGACGTGTTTAACTTTGACTGGATTTAGAATTTGATCAAATTCTCGGAAATCAAATTCTTCACCAAGTGAATTAATACCCATACGCTCTTTTTCAGGATGAGGTTCAGAACGTGGCTCATATACTGCAAAATCAGCAGGGCTCATCTCTTCTTCTTCATAGTTTGGAGGGCGCATAATAATAACGTTGGCTTCGGTTTCAGCAAGTGTGTCATCAAAGTCAAAAACTCTCATTGTCTGAATTATGCCAGAACCAAAGGCTTCTGATAGTAGCCTAAATGGTTTTAAAAATTGATCGATAGTTTCTGTGTTTTTCATATTTAATCCGTCCTAATATAATTACTTTTATTTTTTTAATATCTTAGCTTTTCTTTCAGTATTTCTAATCCAGCGAGATAATTTTGTAGCATATTCCTCATCAACAAGATCCATTGGATTCCCGTCTCTTGTAAATGTTTTCGTAAAGATTGATAAAAATTTATCTATAACTGCTTTTCTTATCAATTTCATTCTTTTAACATCAATAAATAGTTTATAAAGAGAAGCATTAATGACTTTTTTATATGGTTCTGATAAATCAGTATCACTTTTAAAGATTGTAACAAGTTCTTGTACTGTCTCTCTTGATGGAACTTTCTCCTTGACATCTAGTCCAAGTTCTTCAAACCCATTAACAAGATATTCTTCAAATTCAAAAAAGTTCTTTGAATCTGTTATTCCTGATTGAATATAAACAACAATAACTTCATTGATAATATCAGTAATTGTATAATGTGAAGGATCTTCTGACATATTAAATTTCTTGTAAATTCCTTGTTTTAAACTTTCATGAGTAAGAGCATGAAATACTTCTGAGGTTCCTGTAAATCCACCTTCAAGATAAGATTCAATATTCGTCGCGCTATGCTCTTTACCAGGAATTTTATGCCTGCTTTTTTTTCCTAAAAATTCGATAAAAGAATCTAGATCGTCAATAAATCTTATATATGTTGTCCCAAACTCTCGATCGTAAGAATTAATCATAAATTTGATTAATTCTCTTGAGGACTCTGGGTTTTCTTTTGTGACATAGTTCATTGAATTGTGGCCAAAACTATCTTTTTTTCCACTACTTTTGGAGCTTCTTCTAAAATAATCATGTACTTCGAATAATTTACTAGAGTTAAGTTCTGCATCTGACATTACTTCATATGCTGCTTTTTTGACCAAAGCACTTGAAATTGTTGTAGATTTTGATAATATTTTACCGTTGAATAATATAAGATATTCCCCATTGCGCTTTACAACTTGAATCTTTTCATCCGAGGTTTTTATTTTTATTTTAAAGTAGTCCATCAAGCCTCAGCTTTCTTCAGAGTTACAGATTTTAAAACTCTGTTAGTTTCTTTTTCTATCAATTCTTTGTGTTCTTTTACTTCTGATTTTTTAAGTTCTTCAATCATAAACCAGAGTGATTCGTTTTCTTCGCGTAGTAGCGAGACTTGTGCTTCTAACTCTGTTATTGTAAAATAGGGGTCATCAATTAAATCCATTCTTATCTCCTAGTAATCGTATAGTACAGGTGTGAAACTATCTTGGGGAAGGATACCAATATTTATTGGACGAACATCTCTGAGGTTCATGAGGTTGGTTTTGGAAACCTTTACCATTTGAACTAGAAGAATCTTTGCAAACCCAACAGAAAGAATCTTCATACTACCAAGAATTTCAGTTAAATTGCGTTCTAAATAATGAGTTCTAATGACCTCTAGTGTGCCCTTTTTTCTAACTATGGAATAAAGTGCTTGGTCAGCATAGAATCCCCACTGGTTATGTCTTCTTATTTCCTCACTAAATTCCTCAGTATTTCTTGTTTTTTTCTTGTAATAAAGTATTCTTGCTAAGTCTTTCAATGTAGCAATATCGCTATTCAGTTCTGGTGCATAAGGATTATAACTTCTTGGCATTACTTTAAATATCTTCTGTCTTGAAGTTGTAATTTTATCTTTTATACAAAGTTTGTAAAATTCTACAAGTGTCACTAATTTTTGCATTTCTGCATAGTTAATTAATCTTATTGGACCAGAGTTCGACCCTTTAAATTTTATAGAACCTGAATCATAAATCATCAGATCTGATTTTAAAGCTTTCTTGTCAAACTGACTTTTCGCTAATTCTTCATATCGATTTAAGTCACGTATACCTTCGGTATCCCAGTTCGAATGGTCATCAAGGCCCCCCATAAATAACTTAAGAACATGATCGTTCGCTAGCAAGAAAGTCGTTCCAAACGACCCTGCTCCTAGTTTTTTAATAATCTTATTTGAGGATAATGGTGGGATCTCTGTTACTAGCGCTCGAATTAGTTTGGTCTTACCGTTGCCAGCCCTTGTTTCATAATTTAATAAAACACTTAAGCTATCAAAATTGTTTGATAAGAAGTAAAAATTAAAAGCCTGTACATCAGACAAGGCTTCTTGGCGTTCGGGTTCGGGTGAGTTAGCCAAGCTTCTTCTTTGATTGTCGCGAGCTGGTCGTCCCTTTAGGGGAACCGTTGCCGCAGACTCTATTAATATTTTAAAATTCATTCGTATATAAATTCCCTGACTTAGTCAGCATTGCACTATAATATATAGTATTGTATAATATGTAAAAGTTTTAGTCATAATAAATAGGAGGAAAAATGACTTTAAATCAAGTAAGGACACTTAAAAAAGGAGACCCGATAAGCTACTTAAATGGCTTATTTATTATCACAGAAGTTAGAGTAAGCAAAATGAAACAAAAGACATTCCAGTGTTTGCTTATGCTTCCAACCGAAAGACGAGACGTAATAAAACTATATAGGAACCTACCAGGAATACCAAACCGAAAAGAATCAAGCTTTGCAGATCGTTCTTTTTCTTTTCATGAATCAATGCTAATAATGCCAGGATTTAAACTATGAAGAGAGATGATGTACTCAAAGCTTTATTTATCTGGACTAAGATAGAAAGATTCCAGAAGAGTATACCGATCTTAAAGCTAATTGAGTATACCACTTACCTCAATAAAAAAGAAGATAAGGTGCTTATCTTAGGAGATTCAAGCATTAGAGAATTCGAAGTTGCTCATTTAATCAAAATTGCTTCCAGCTTGCTCGATGGAAAGACCGTATTCGTTTCTGGCAGATACGCTAGATATCTTAGAAAAAGTATTGACAACTTATTAGGACAACTCCTAATTCCATTTAAAAGCTATAGACATAATGCCACGATTTTAAGACTCGATAACGGTGGGAGGTTACTTACTTTTATCCGCCCTGATGAGTCCAAATATAGAGGTGAAAAAATAGATGAATTTTATTTTTTAGTGTATAGTGAGGCAGGCTTCATGGCTGCGAAGAGTAATTTAAATTATGTAGATCCGAAATCAAATTTTAACCTAATCCTACAAAAACGCTTTTTTTATCGAAAGGAAGACACACTTGTGCGGAATTTACCAAATTACTTCGTTGAATAAAAAACTGGCATTTTAAATTTGAAAAATAATTTACCTTTGTGAATCCCATCAATAAACCAGGAAACGGTGTGACTATATTTATTCTTATCACTACCGTTTACTACCTGAAAAGAGACCATATTATTACTACATAAATCAGTGATAACAATAGTTGATTGCCATGATTCAAGAACGTAAATTGCCCCAACCTTAATGCACATCTTCATTACACTATAAGTAGTCAAAAGGTTACATGGTCATAGCAAAAAAGTTTTTATTAGGCTATAATAAAGGAAGATAAAATAAAGGAGAATGATATGAAATATGTAAAAAGCTACAAAAACTTGTCTAAAACAGAAAAGCTTTCAAGAGAGAAAGAAGCTAAGGCTCTAATAGGCACTATATACCGAGACAAACCGGGCGAGGCTATGTTCTGGTTTAGTTATAAAAAAATATTCATAATAGATAAGATAGTCGTTAATAGAAGAAAGCGAAATGCAATAATGTTTCACTTCTGTGGCTGGGATGAAGAAGCTGATAAGGAAGAAAGATATTGTTACCAAGAATTTATCTCTTTCGAAAGATTTAAAAACACTCTGAATGATAATAGGTTGGAGATAGTAGGAAAGTTTCCTATTATTAGAAAATAAAAATAAAAAGTTAGGACTCTATTGCCTCTTATATTAGATCTTAGTATACTAATAGAGTAGGAGGCAGTGATGACTGGTAAGATTTTTAAAAGCATTTTCTGCTTCATTTTAACAATTTTATTATAGGAAACATAATGATGAAATCACCCGTATTATACCACAAAGGTTCCAAAGGCGAGATTCGCCAGTGGAGAGTTTACACTGAGGAAGATATTATCTTTACCGAACACGGGGTTAAAGGTGGTAAACTACAAACCTCTGCCGGAAAGAAGGCTAAGGCTAAGAATGTTGGCAAAGTAAATGCTACAACACCAATCGAACAAGCTGAAAAAGAAGCCGAAGCTTTGTTCCAAAACAAACTAAAAAGAAAATACTCTTTGTCCGAAGAGGTCGCAGACACTGAAACTAAAATTCGGCCTATGCTTGCGCATGACTTTGCGAAGAAGACAAAGTATGTTCGATACCCAGCGACTGTTCAGCCAAAGTTAGATGGAGTAAGATGTTTTGCTTTTTGGGACGATAACGGTGAATTCGTTATGATGTCTCGCTCTGGTGATGAATATAGTGTAAAACACGTTTCTGATGAATTGCAGCTCACAGTTACTGGCAACCAAGTTCTAGATGGTGAACTATACATTCACGGAGAAGAATTTCAAGTATTTTCCTCTTTGGTTAAAAGGCCACAGGAGGGCTCTGAGCGGGTTCAATTCCATGTCTATGATATAGTTGACCGAGACAGAATGGGATTGCTCTGGACAGAGCGTGAGGCCGAATTGCAAGCGTTTTTTGCAGATAACAAGAAGCTCAAAAATACTATAATGGTCAATTCTACTCCTGTTGAAAAACAGGAAGATGTCATTATTGCACATGAGTTTTATGTTAAGAATTTTTATGAAGGAGCAATTGTTAGAGATGCCAGAGGTCCATACAGATTTGGCTATAGATCTCCTTACCTTTTGAAAGTTAAATCTTTTGATGATGAAGAGTTCAAGGTGATTGCTTTTGATGAAGGTAAAGGTAAATTTAAGGGCTGTGTGCGATGGTTGTGTGAAACGCCCGAGGGTGGGGAGTTTTATGTCGTGCCACAGGGAACCTATGAACAAAGAGGGCAATGGTTCCGAAATGGTCACAAGTTTATTGGGAAGCAACTTACTGTAAAATTCTTTGGTAAGTCCAAGGATAAGATCCCAAGGTTCCCTGTCGGTCTGAGGTTTAGAGAGCCAAAGGACACCTAATGTATAGTAGCTCTAATCCAAAATTTAGTTTTCGAAACAATCAGCAGGACAAGCCCTTATTAGTAGTCCAATGGGACCCTGTTTTCGATTATTATTCCGTGTATGGAATACCTTCGACAGGCCCTGCTGAGGTCTGGTCTGGTGCAAAGCTTTCGAGAGCTACCAAGCCGGGTAAGAAATACCCCGTCTTTCGAGAATCATGAAAAAAGAATCAGTGCTTAATTATCTCTACCGTAAAGAGTTGCTTACTCCCCCTGTTCACAATCAAGGTTTTAGAACATATCTTAGTTTTAGCCCGAGAATTCATGGTTATACGTTTGTCGTCAATAAAGACGAAACGTTGGTTATTCTTGTTAGAGAATACTTTTGTTTTTGTTGTTATCTGAATGGTAATATACAGGGAACATACATCTTTTTTAAAGATTCAGAAATACTCTCTCTCCTAGGTAATTGGGAAGTAGATAGTGTGAATAAATATCCAGTATTTAGTAGTTTCTAATTATCAAAGATCACATAAGTAGAAGGATCTTGAACTAGGGTCCCAACATTATCTATGTGGGCGTCACGGAGATCTCCATAAACCTCCAGAGCCTTAAGCATTGCTCGGATCATTCCTTCACTTGTTTCAAGAGAGCTGTTGATTGGGATTTTAAAATGTTTTGCTAAATTTATGATTTGAATTGGTTTGTAGTTGAGAACATCAAACTGTCTATTGATAAGAATATCCATTAGTTTTTTAAGAATACTCCAATGTTTCTTGTCTGTGTTTGTAAGCATATTGAAGAAAGGTATTTCTCTCCAAGAGATATTTCCACCAACAGGTTCTTTATACTTACCTGCGGCAAACACCGGCATAAAGTTTTTGCTAATTGAAACGTTCTTAAAATACTCGTCTTCTTCATCACCAAAAGTCATACGAGCGAGGCCAGAGTCTTTTCCATATTCACTTCTGCCAATCTTTAAGACACGACCAGAAGCTAGCTCGTAAGCTACTCCATTTGCACCAGATCCAAGATGTTTTACAATCTTAGAGCTATTAAGGGGAGGGGTTTGAACAACAGTGTTAAAAACAGTCTTAAAACATTTTTTAGAATATTCTTTTCTTAAAGACTCCCTTTTTTCATGAAAATATGGATCTGAAGTTTCGATATCCGCAATTTCATAGTGGATATCCCGCAATTGGTCGTAAAGGCCATCTGGCATGCCAAAGAAAAACATATCATTTATCAATGGCAAACCAGTCCTCACTGCATGTTTTGAGTTTTTAAGTTCGTGAAAGATAAATTTAACGTTATGTCTTAAAATATTGCGGTTTGCCTCTTCTGGGAATAATGGGTGGTCATCTTGGTCAATTGGCTCTTTTGCTGGAAGTTGAGCTTCATTGAGCCACCTAAGTCTCCTTCTTGGGTCATCACGCTCAGGTGGTTTCTCAAACCCAAGATATTTTTTTAAGATTTTAAACCTAGCTGGATCTTCGTTTGGGGCTGGCACTCGTTCGCCATCAAGATAATAAGTCGAAACCCCGTTTGAAGCAATTCTTGCAGGGCCGTTTTCATTATGGAGGTTTCCGTTTTTATACCACCTCTTTTCACCAGTGTAATAAACTTCGGCAGGCCCATCATCATTATGGAGTTTCCCGTTTTGATAGAAAGCGCGGAGGATTTTACTCATGCTGACAAGCTCTTTGTGTACAGTAAGGGCGGGGCCTCCGACTCTATGCTTTTCTCCATGCAGAAACCATATTTCTTTTGTATCTGTAGAAAAAGCGGGACCATCTTTTCGGTGTCTCTTATTTTTCAGATACCACTCTTCCGGGCCTGAACTACTGATTATAGCAGGACCATCTTCTCGGTGTTTCATATCATTTTGGAACCATATTTCAATTTTCGGCTTTCTTTGTGTGTAAGCCGGCCCATCTTTACGATGAAGTTTCCCGTTTTGATACCATTCTTTTACTGCACCATAATAGGAAACCACGGCAGGACCATCTTCGTTATGGTAGCCATGTTTGTTGACATAAGCAATCTTACCTTTTTCTTTTTCAATAAGATAGTAATCTTTCCCAATTTTTTTATATTTTTGTTTTTTTGCTTCTGCGAGGTTAAGTGAGGTAATCATCCTTGGGCCAAGGCCTTTGATGATTTCATTCATAACACAGAATTTAGAAGTATTTCTGCAATCTTCATTGGCCCTGTCCATGAACTCATCGTGGATATAAGCAAATTGATATTTCTCAGCAGGATCTTTTCTGTTGATAAAGATATATAGTGGAGCTTCTTCACTATGATAATGATCATACAGATTTTCGTTTCGTGCTCCTGGCCTAGCAGCAGTACACCAGTTAGTGCCGGCACCAAGTCGGATAGCAGCTCCCCGAGTTTCTGGAATGAACACTTCCCAAACAGCACCTCGATGAATCAGGTTGACACCATTCCCCTTTGTTGACAGTTCAGCTTTTTCTCGGATCCAGTTAAGATATTTAGGAAGAGCCACTTCAATTATGTCTCTTAAATGAGCAAGTGCAACAATATTATTTAAACTGTTTTCTTCTAGAAACTCAGATCTTTTGTTTTTTATCTTATAAAAGTTTTCAATATCTTTTTTAAAAAAAGTTCCTCTGAAATCATATTCTTTGACTAATATAGCTTGAGAAATAAGCCATTGAAGAGCCTCTGCCTGCGCAGATTCATGTATACTATGGGGGATTACTTCCAACATCACAGTGGAAATATCAGTTATAAAGTCCTCATGGGATGCGTATGGTTCATCCCCTGGGTAATTCTTTTCGTCATTTCTCATATATTCTTCATTAAAAACTCGAAGGAATCTCTTAGATCTAAATCTCTTCTTAACATCTTCTAATTTTACTTCAAGAAGAAGTTTTTTACTTTCTCTTAAAATAATCTTAATTGACATAATGCCTATTCCCCTTATCTACATAGCTCTTCTGTTCTCCGCTTGCGAGCTGGTTAGCTTGTTCTATATCATACTCTTCAAGTTCGAATATTTTCACAGCTTGTTGCAACACGTTAATCATCATGAGAACGTCAGCATCAGCAGAGTGCCAATTATCATTTGAGATTTCGAAAGCTGCTGCTATATCACCGAGACTTGTTGACATAGAACCATATTTTTCGGGAACCCTTGTGCTAACATCATAGGTTCTTGTATTCTTTTTTGATGTCATAAATATTGGTTTCAAGAAGAAAGACAAAATTGATTTAGTATCAAGAACAGGAGCCCTGTTTAAAGGTTCCAATCCATATGATGCTAATCTTGTGTTTATCATTTTCATATCAAACTGTGCGTTTTGAGCTACATAAACTGGATTTTTAAACTGTTCGATAAAGTCTTTTAAATCCTTTAGCATTACTCCTTCAAGAAGATATTTTTTTGTATGCTGACCATAATTTGTCATACGAAGTAGTTCACGGTATGTCTTATCACCATACATTTTTTCTTTAAGTTTTTTAAGACTTTGCTTTGTGAGTTTTGCTTTTTCATGAAATTTAATAAATGAAGATTCATCTATACCTTCAGACCAGCTTGGAAGATAACCAACAAATACAGCTACTTCTGTAATCTGTGAGTTTTTCGGATGTAAGCCAGTAGTTTCGGTATCAAAAAAGATGAGATTTTTTCCTTCAAAAGATTTAAGAAGTTCGTAACCTTCTCTGATGGTCATTCCGATCATTGAATTTGATTCGTTGAGTTTAATTGTCATACTTTCTCCTAGTTATCAAAAATAACGTAAACGTCTGGATCTTGGATTAATGTTCCAACATTGCGATCATGTGCATCATTTACGTGTCCATCAATTTTATATCTTGTCATATAAGCTCTGATCATATTTCGAGTTTTTCTTATACCATATGACTCTGCGTAGTCTTTATATTCTGCGCCTCCAACCCAATCAGTCTGATACTTCGGAATTCCTAGGTTGAATATTTCATGCATCATCTTATCTTCGTCGTCACTGTCCATGGCGTTATGAAATGCAATTTTTTGTTTCGATGCTAGATAAACAAAACCAAAACCAGTTTGTTTCCATAACTCTATATCATTTCTTTTAAGAGGTTCTATAAGCGGAATTTCGGACCATGATCCTCTTAGCCCTTCCTCATCAAATTCTCCATGATCAAAAACAGCAAAAGTTGAGACTGACATCTGATGGACTTTATCATCTCCATAAGTTATCCCAACATACTTACCATTCTCTGAATAACCTTGTGTGATTTCTCTAGAAATTTTAAGTGCTCTACCATTAGATAGTTTAAAAACAACTCCAAAATATCCCATTCCGAGCATCTTTTCGATCTTGTATTGTGATAGCAATGGAATTTTTGTTAGTAATGTGAACACCTTCTTGGGAGTTGCTTCATAGGAAAGACCCATCCAGCCATATGGATCCCTTTTTTCTATTGCAACTATTCCTAGATTCTTTGCAAAAGTATTTGTTTGTCTGCCTTTTGATATTTCAATAATTATATTGAAGTTATATCTAATAATATTCCTATTCGGAACATGCCTCTGAGGATTTCTTCCAGGGACATAATTGATTTCTGCTAAACGTAATATTCTTTCTAAGTTATTCATATTTTTTTCCTAATTGTCAAATACCACATATTCACCGGACTGAATAAACTTGCCTACGTTATTAGCGTGAGCATCTTTAAAGTGACCATCAACTTCAACCTGAGCGAGAACAGCTTTCATCATTCTTGAGAGAACCTGTCGATCATCTTTGCTAAGTGTCTTATCATAAGACCATTTAATAAGGTCATCAATAATTTTATATTCTAATCCTTGAGGATCATTAAATAAATGTTTGCTTCCAAGATTTATTAGATACGACTTTGTACAGTCATGAACACTATCCCAGATTTTCTTTTCATTAGGAGAAAGCATTTGCAAAAGAGGAATCTCTGTCCAATACATATTAGAGTCTTTATGTCCAATAGAATAGAGATCTTTGAAATATAGAGTAGACTTCTTATCTACTTTGATTATTCCATTTCCAAAAATTGGCATTAGGTTTTTATTTAAAGTAAGGATATCAGGATCTTCACCATCCATATTATATGTGATAGCAACCCCTTTCTCTTTGGGAGTTTCCCAATCTGTCTCATACCCAATCTTTAATGCTCGTCCATTCTTTAACTCAAGAACCAACCCAAGTTCACCATTTCCAAGACTGCTTGCAATTCTATACTGAGAAAGTAAAGGAATTTGAGTTGCAATGTTGAACACAACTTTAAGAATTTCTTTCTTATATTCACTAACATCTAGACTTACAGCTCTTTGTGTATTGATTCTAAAAACTTTTCTAAGTTGAGGATTATGTAAGAGCTCTCTATAAAGATGTAATGTGTTTGAGCGAATATTGTTCCTGTTTGGAACGTGTCTCTGAGGGTTTCTGCCATCAACATAGTTAATTTCTGCTAGCAATAATATTCTTTTTAGATCATTCATAGTATAAATAGTTCTGTTTCCTATGTGGTTTTGTCATCAGCGGAAATAGATTCGCTGGACTTCATGACTTTTACTTTTACCAAACTCAAGTTTTTTTCTAGTTGATTCGCCACGAAATAACTAGTATGATAGAGACAGAAAAGAGGGAAACACTAGAGAGTTTCTGGTGGTCAAAATAAAATAGTGAATTAAGAGGTGATAGAGATGAAGAAACTAGTACTAATGTCCTTATTAATGTTCGTTGCTTGTGGTAACGATGATTCTCGTGTATGTAATTGGTTACTTGAATCTGATTGTAACAGGAATACCGCAGACAGTTACCACGAACCACTAGCTAGAAAGAGTTCTGCAACAATAAAAATAAATAGCAATTCGAAGAAGAGCACAAGTGTGAAGCATGATACTAATAAAAACATCTTCAATATCGCAAAGAGAAAACAGAAAAAATTTAGACGATATGTTAAAAATAAAAGATACATCGCAATAATCAATTTTGACTTGCCCTACACATCTAAGAGATTCTGGCTTTATGACACTAAAGAAAACAAAACAGTTTTTAGATCTAAAGTCTCTCATGCCTCTAGGACTGGAGGGAGATATGCTAATAGATTTTCAAATACTCCAAATAGTTATTTGTCCTCGAAAGGTAGTTTTGTAACCTTGAATACTTATGATGGAAAATATGGTTACAGCTTAAGATTAAAAGGCTTAGAAAGAGGTATCAATAATAATGCGCTGAAAAGGGGAATCGTTTTTCATCCTGATAACGGTATGACTCATAGCGCAGGTTGTTTTATGCTACCCGATAGTCTTGCAGAAGAAATGTTTGATAGAATCAAGAACGGGATTCTAGTTTATGTGCATAAATCCTAAACAGATGCCCCTTCTACGTTGCTACCAACTTCTTTGCCTAAGTAATACTTCTTAGAAACCCTGTTAGGAAGGTTTCCAGCGGTTGAAATTAGTAATATGTCAGAATTACCTACCGCTTTTTTATAAAAGCTAGAAAAATTACCCATAGCTGGGCCTAAGTCGATACACCCAGAAGAGCCGAAAGCAGCACCGCCGTGAATTGAAAATCCGCTTCTTTTTCTAGCTTTCGGATCGGGAACGTTTAGTTTGGTCAACCACATCCTCTGACGACCCCACGCATAAGCTGCTGAAGTTAAAGAGCTTACATTCCAAGTAGTGGGTCGTCTACCTCTGTATCTCTTACCATCAGCTCCGATAGTTGACTTGGAGTCTCGTGCCCTAGATGGCACAAAGTTAAATTTTTTCATTAGTTTTATCAATAAGTTTCTTTCTTTTCGACTTTTAATTATTTTCCACTGTTCACTAACTTTTGTTGACATATTTCTGCTGAAATGTCCCTCAAAGCTCTTATGACTTTTCTCTTGATAATCAGAGACTTTATAGACACCAATAGGCAAAGGTCCCATATCTCTAGCCTGTCGTATGTCTTCATTTTGTCCTTTTCCAATCTCCTTGAAGGCTTGGAGTATTTTGTTGATTTGAGGCCAATTAGATTGATTTTTTAATTTAAAAGTCTGCTCTTGTTTTATTAATTTTTCTATATCTTTATTAATTTTTCCTTTTATGTTTTTATAAACATCTAGGTGGCCAGAGGTGGCTCTCCATTTCTTCAAAACTAAGTCACTTGGGTGAATCATTTCAGATAGGTTATTTATGTTTCTCTCTTTGAATGCTTTACACTTACCAGAACCAGAATTCTTTCTACCACATGCAAGCACCCAAGATAGTTCTGCCTTTTTTAAGTTGAATGCTAAATAGCTATTCTCCCCACCAAGGTATCTAATAACTTTTTGTTCCTTTTTTGTGAATTCAGTTTTATGGCTCTTCATTTTTGAAGCAAACATTTGAGCATTTAAAGTATCTATATCAAAAATTCTTGATACAAGGGAACGCACTTTTTCCGAGTCAATATTGTTGCCAGACATAACGCGCAACATGATTGGGTTCAATGCAAATTCTTTAAATTTAGTATCCCATACAGTCCATCCTTTTTCTTTAATCGTTTTTCTGGCTAAACCAGCAAAGTACCCATAAAATTCCGCTCCCCCTTTTCCGCCTTGATTTTTTACAGCCGTTGCGAATCCTTTAGACATATAACTATAAAGCTCGTCTTTGTTAGTGACAGCATTTCTTAACGCTAGTTGATAGCTTCGATCAACCATATCAGTTTTATTTTTTAGAATGCTTGCCACTGCAAACTTTGATGGGTTTGGTACACCAAATATTTTTGTGTAAATAATATTTTTGGTTTGTTTGGTTTGTTTAGGTTCTTCACTAAAACGAAGTGGTGTTTTTGATTTTTTTGGAAGGTTTATCTGTTGTATACCAAGCATCATCGCAATTGCAGTTTCTTGGCTTATTTTTCCTGTTACTTCGAGACTTAACCGTTCTTGATACCTCTTAACTGCATTTATCGTATGTTCATCATATAGGTTCAACGTCATGGCTCCGTTACCCGAGCCATATACCGCGCTTAGATCGTTACCCTCAAAGAGTTTAGCGCTGACTAACCACCTTTTAAGAGCTTCTACTTCACGGCCTTTACCACCTGCTTTGAGTTGTCCACTTACACCAAGCTTCCCCATAGCAATCTGCTTAAGAGTTGTCATTTTTGAACTAGATGGAGCTTTTTTGATAAATGATATATTAGGTCTTTTTTTGCCTTTAAAATATTTAGATTTTTTAGTCCCTGCTTTTCGCTTTGCAAGTCTTGAACTCTGTCTAGTAGAAGGTGCTCTAGTTCTAGAACCTGTTGCAGGCGGTACTTTACCACCTAGTGCACCAAGGGTATGGTCACCAGCTTGTCCGTCCCACTCGTCTCTTTTATTCGGGAATGCTTTCTTTTGAAAATTTCTAACAGCTCGTTTGGTTAAAGGCCCGTAAGTTCCAAGATATCTCTGATCAGCGCCAAGTGAGGCTTTACTCATAAGTTTCAGGTTTATCAACTTCATTTGTAACTGTGCAATTGGGCCATTAGATTGGCTATCCTTCATACCCTGCTTATAAACTACACCTTCATTAAGAACAACCGCATCCATTAATTCTTGCCACTCGGCTAGAACTTTGCTTACTGATTGTTCTTCTACACTTAGTGCAAGATTCTCTGCTTGTAGTTTGATCTTTATCATTTAAATTTCCTCTACTATAATTAGTAGCTTTAGTTGTCGAAGACGACAAACTCTCCAGACTGGATAAACTGTCCTACGTTGTCTGCATGAACATCACCAAGATCGCCCTCAAGAGTGCAGGAAGCCTCCAGTGCTTTAATAATAGATTCTTTATCACCGATCTTATCTAATATACGAGAACTGAACCTATCAACTTCATCTGCAATATCTTCAGGGTTATCGATGAAAGTAAGCCGGTCACATAATTCATCCCAAGCTTCCTTTTGTTCCCAGTCTAACATTTTTAAGAGAGGCATTTCAGACCACTGGAGATTGCGGTTATTCCAGTTGCTGGGTCTTTCAATAACACCACTATCGAATACTGGGAGCGTGTTTTTAACTGAAATATCTCTAAACTCTGGCTTGTCATATTCACCATATAGAAGACCAGTATAGCTTTCCCTTGAGGTTTCATGGCCCATCACACGCCCAATCTTCAAGACCCTGCCGTTATCAAGTTCAAAAACTGCACCGAAAGCTCCGTTTCCTAAGAATTTTTTTATTTTAGATTTTGATAATAATGGAATTTGTTTTACAATATCAAATGTTGATTTAAGCCACTCATCTCTTCCAATTGGAAAACCGAATATGCCTTCTCTTACTGCGATACTGGTTTTCATGATAGATAGCATAAACATAGTATTAGCACGGATAATATTTCTATTTGGAACATGTCTCTGAGGGTCATTGACATAATTGATTTCTGCTAGTTTTAAAATTCGTTTAAGTTTCTTCATGTAGTAAATAGTTTTACCAAGTTCAAATATATTGCTGAGAAAGTAAAATTTAGATATAATAGAAGAACAAAAGGAGGTTAATATGTACCTGAGAGAAATGCAAAAAAGAATAATGAGAGCTGCGAAGCAGATGTATCCCGCGTTAACATTTACGTGGGTGGCTAACCCAGATAGTTATATATATAGGGAAACACTCCATTGTGAACATGGTGATACATATGTTAGTGCAAAAGATTGGTATGATGATGAGATGTTTTTAATAAGCATTAAACATTTAAACCAAAAAATGTTTGGTTGGAAAGAATCTATCGAAAACTCCCTAACCAAAGAAGAGCATATGGGCGAGTGGTGGGATACTAAAGAGTGCAAAAGCTTCATGGCCGCTAAAGCCGCTCTAATAGTTGAGGTAGAACCTGCCAATATACCTAATCAACTACGCAATTTTAGATTAGGTGCTAGCAATCAAAATCTTCTGACAGAAGCTGCGAAGCTTATTGAAGATCTAACTAGGAAACTTGAATCAAGATGATAAACAGAAATAAAGATCCCAACTACAGGCCATAATTATGAAACAAGAAAAATATCATGGAATTGTTCTAAGCGACCAATATTATTCCTTTCTTTATATTGATAATTCCTTTACAGGATGGAATGTATCATCCATTTATGTTGAATTTGTCATGGAACACGGAAGGTTTACAACTGCATTACCGACAACCAACACGGATCAGTCCGTGCATAGGCACATAAATATGTATTCTAATGACTCACCCAGTTATAATGTTCGCAAATACCCAGTATTTATGAGTGAACAATGAAATATGATGGTTATACTTTTAACTTAGAAGATGGGACAACAATGCTATATGTCCGGTCAAACTCAATGGACCACTATTGGAGATACCATTTTCCAGTCAGGAAACATTACCATGACGGCATCATAGCCTGGGAGTATTGTATCTATAAGAATATAACTGATGGTTTAAAATATAAGAGATATCCGGTTTTTAGAGGAGGCACCTATGAGTGATAATGCAATGGTATATCAATTAGATTGTGGCACATATTGGGTGTATGCCCCGGTAAATAGAGATGATTCTTCTCTAGGACCAGAACGAACATATTACCAATATACAGGCAAGAGCGAGTTAAAAAAAGAAGGTTATATATATCGAAAGCACAGAATCGAAAAAGCTTTCATAGATCATGTCTACGTGGAATACCCAGTCTTTGGAAGAGAACATATTGAATCTTAGCCACGCGCAAGTATGCGAACACGCTCAAGAGATTCATTAAGTGCTGCACTTGTTCTAGCCTCAAACTCTTCTTTGGTAAAACTTTCTCCAAAGAGATAATAATCGTAAATAGGCTCTTTTGCTCGCCAGTCTAGAGATGTTATAGCAGGACCGTCTTCGCGATGAATAGAGCCGTGGTCATACCATTTCTCGTTGATTGAATCAGAACTGTACTGAGCAGGGCCACCCACACGGTGTTTATATCCCTTATAAAACCAAATGAAAGAATCCCCTCCCAAGCTTTCTCCAAAGAAAAATGTAACAGCAGGGCCACCTTCGCGGTGTCTTATACCATCCTTAAACCAAGTTTCCTTAGTGGGCCGCCCACTAAGATCATAGTTCGTCATAGCAGGACCATCAACTCGATGCAGCTTCCCTTCGTTGTTGAAGTATTTCTCATCGGAACTTATTTTTGTTTTATAACCACCTTCAAAATGCTCGATTAAGGCGTTGTTGGCCATTCTAAGGTTGAACGGAGCAATCACAGGAGCGCCAATTTTTTTAATTATTTCATTTAATTCAAGAAACTTAAGTTCTGGGGCTTGCCTATTTTCTCTGGTTGCGAAGTCTTTTTTCATATATGAAAACTGGTATTTCACAGTGGGGTCAGCTTTGCTGATAAAGATATAAAGAGGACTTTCCTTCGTATGATAGACATCATAATAGTTTCTTGAAGTTTTGGGATTGGTTGCTGTACACCAAGATGTTCCTCTTCCAAGGAATCGTGCTGCCATCTGAGTTTCGGGGATATATACTGACCATTTCTGATCTTCATAAATAAGATTGACGCCTTCTCCTCCACCTTTCCGAGCAAATTCTTCTTCTTCTTTCTTGGCTCTGTAAGCCAAGAATTCATCACGAAGTCCTACAACAACAACTTCAAGCTCACGCCATCCCTCAAATCTCATAAGAGATTTATTCTTTTTGAGCAAATGAGGGGCTTCGTTTTTTATTTGATAAAAATACTCAAGATTCATATTTATTTCTTTTTCTAAATCCGGAAGAGCCTGAGCTTTTATAGCAACGCTAATAAGCCAATTTAGAGCTTCAGCTTTTTCTTTTTCTTTAATATCTTCTGGGATGAAGTCCGAGGGGTTATGCTCATTTCCAGCTAGGTAGTCCTCAAGGAATTCGAGATATCTTTCGAAAGCAGTTTGACGACGCGATCCCTTTGCGACCACACCCTCCCAGTAAGCTTCACCACCCTCGACACCGTCCTGGAAAAGCTTTTTCGCAAACCTCAAGAAATTCTTTGACTTAAAGCGAAGTCTTACTTCATCCCATTTAAGTTCTGTTAATAACTGTCTTGATTCTATAATAAGTTTGATTGCCATACATTAATTAGTCTTCAGGACAGTCTTTTTCTTGAGAAGACCATTTCATGCAGAGGGAACCATCCTTGTCATAACAGAAAGGAACATAAACGTGAATTTTTTGGTTTTTCCAACGTTTTTCAAGTTCTTTTGCAACTGCTTCTGAAAACATGCTTGTAGCTTCAACCTGGGCATCAATCATGTAATAAGTATGCTTGGCCATTTCTTGAATATTTGGTAATTCTGTTTCAAGTTTATATGTTGCTGTCCTGATAGCTCTGTCAGTTTCTTCATCATAATGAGCGGGAAGTGGCATCACATGCCAATCAATATTCAACTCATAAAGTTCACCAGTTTCATAGTTATAGTGTGATTTTCCAAATACTCTTCGGATGGCTGGGAAAACTACTTGACAAAAATCTTGAGATTCTTGGTCAGTTCCAAGGTTCATGGAATTGGCAAGCATATAAGTTGCTTGATTCTCAAGAAGTCGAGCAATCTTGTCTGCTAGCTCCCTATCCTCTTCCAATCCTTGCAGCAGGCCAGTCTTTAACCATTTTTCATAGATTCGTTCTCGCTGCAATTCAATTGTCTCGTCATATACTTCGTGTGCGCTTTTCATTATAAAAGTCCTTTGATGTTAATTCTTGTCAATGAGTATGTGAAGATATTACAACTGCCAGAGTATATTTGTTAAGTTATATCCTATTGTAGAGAAAGTAATATTCTGATATATTTGAAGAGCGAAACGAGACATACAAGGAAATATAAGATGAATAAACATATCCAACCGATTATAAAAACAATACTAGTAATAATGCTGGCTGTAACACCTTATTTATTAGTAAGCAGGAATAGAATTCAAGCAGAGCGTCAAAGATCAAAACAAATCGCCGTGGTAGTAAAAACAAGTCGAGTCAAGCTTTATAAACGTTATGACTGTGAGACATTAATCGCATGTTACACAATGGGACGAAAGGAAGGGGTTAGTTGCGTCCAATTGCACATGACCCCCGAGGAATGCAAACAATGATCAACAGAAATAAAGATTCGCAAATTTTAAGTATTTTGGACAAAATGTCCAAACATGACAATCAGGTTGTTGTCAACACCGCCAAATACATTACCAAAAATAATGTTCCCATTCATGTGATGGGTGAGGATATAACTTATGACAAACCCTTTTATGAAACAGAAGGGAATATGCGTTATGTAACCACTCTAGAATCAATTGAGATCTTTGGCGCTGCAACAGATGGTCGGAGAATTTATCTGTCAAAACAAAAGTTTTACCAAGATTTCAATCTCAAGACAGGAAAAGAAGAGTGCAGAGTCTCAAGTGATGATGAATCAGAAACAACGCCAGAGCTGGCTTTAATAATTGATCTGGTCCACGAGGTCAATCATATAATAAACAGGTCTTATATGACCGGTAGCTTGAAACCAACAACAACTCAAACGACCCAGTTTATGCTAAAACAAACAGAAAGTAGAAAAACCATGCTTAGGGCGATTGATGAGTATCATGCATACTCCGTTGCACAAGGAAGCCTCTGCGGAATGACCGAGAGCAGCATCCGAAGCACCATTGAACAAATATATTGCAAGCAGAAAATGCCAGACAGCATTTTTAAACTTATATGGAACAAAGACAACAATGAAATATAATGGACTAGTCGTAGACGGCAAATTTTTATATATTTTTAACCATATACATCGATGTGACAATGGGGATGTGCTCGTATATTACCGGGAGTTGATTTATAAAACGGTGCTCGACATGAATCTCAATACAGAATATGATCAGTTTGTAGAGAGCAGAGGATATACTCTTTCAGTGGCAGAAGTTAAATTTGTGGTAGAAAGCAATTTTTGGGGGTATAAGAAATTTCCAGTGTTCAGGAGCAACCAATGAAATACCATGGAGTGTTAATTAGACTCAAAAGCCAGATACAACTGAACCAACTGTTTAATGGTGCTGGGCATCGGATACATATCAATGTCATCCTCCAACGGGTCATATGTCAGTGCAACAGGAGCATAATGGTTATTCCGTCTGAGAATCTCTTGAATCTTATCAGGCAACCCATAGCCTTGCCGATATAGCTCATTTCCAAAGTCAATATACTCTTGTTCTGTCATCTGTCGCTTGCTCATCATACTCCATTCCATTCCCCTAGGGGAAAACGACACCAACTGTCTTTCCAAAAATAGGGAATATAAGCGTATATTAGAGCTGTCAGCCTATATTTGTTAAGTTATATGCAACTATTGGAGATTGGTGTTGTTTCGCCCTGCAAAAATGGAATTGTTATTTTTAAAAAAAAATAATATTGTCATATGGACGGACTCGGGAGCGTGCAGCTCATCCCGACAACCTCAAAAACCGATTTTCAAAAAAATTGACCAGCGCATTTGAGAGGACTAAGTCGATTATATAGCAAAAACCCAATGATATTAAGGACTTACATTCCGGGATTTCCCCTATAATACCGGGGGGTTCCCCTCCCCCCTGTGCAACCTTTTGAAATCATTACGTTTTTTTCCTTAATGATTATGTTTTGTAAGTCATTGAAATCATTAAGGAATAAAGCTAAACAATGTCTTGACACTGCTAACTCCCTGTAATCATTGAGGTTTATTCCCTAATGATATTGGGAAAGCTAAGTGCCTGTAATCATTGGGGTTTAATTTGTAATGGAAAGCTCAATGATTCTATGGGCTTAGGTATGTCAAGCACTATCGCTGAGATATATTTCTTTGCGGTGCCCCTTGACATTGCTGTAACCCTGCGGAATCACTACTGTTTTTATTTGGGGGTGGTGCCCGCGTCCCGTAACCCTGCATGATCGTTAAACTTTATTTATTTAGGTGCGTGGATCATGTGTTAAAGTCGTTGTCAACACGCGTAAGTAGCTGATTTGATTGGGTAGCCCAACTTTATTTAATTTATTTTGCCTATTGACAAGAAAAACTCAATAAAAACCTATACTTAGGACTATATATTAAAGGACCTAGTGGTATATGGGAGCTACACCCCTACCCGCCTCTACCAACTACCTATAATCATTAACTAAACAGATACCACCTACTCTAAGTATGGGTAATCATTGTGTATTTAACCTATATGTTATAGACTACTGCTAATCACTTGCAATATCTATTGCTCTAAGTCCTGGGAATCATTGGGGTTATCAATTGTCTGTGGCTCACCTAGCCCGTCTCCTTGTGCAACCAATAGCCATATCTTATTATTCATTAGTTTCCTCAATGATCTTGGTTGGTTAAAGCTCTTGAGGCTCCTAGTTCCTACGTTGTGAGCATCTTGAGCATATAGATCTCGGTTGCAATCTGTTGGTTGAAGCTCTTGAGCATATAGATCTCACTTGCAACCTGTTGATTTAACTCAGTTAAGTTCTCGACTTGTTCTCTTGCGTTTTGCTTGAGATCCTGAATCATATTGAGCAGTTGCAGGTTCTTGCTATGCAACTCCTTGTTTTCACTGGTCAAGTCTCTAACTTGCTGTTTCAATTCAGCTTTTTTTGACATTGGTTGTTTCCTCAAATGATCTTGGTTATTGGTGAAGGCGTATTGTATAAAGACTTATATGCGTGGGCGAGGTGATATGCGAGAATAGGAATTGTTGCCCTGTTTCTTTGTCGTTGTACTTAAGCTCGTGTGGGCGGAGTTCTGAACTATTATCTTCAACAAACTTTTTTTGCTTTTCTAGTCTGGCTTTAAGTCTTTCGGCACTTTGCCGCGATCTAAAGTAAGCACTGCGTTGACCACTATGCGACCGAAGCTCTACTACATAGATCTTGGTCAACCCTATGAGATTATATGTCTTTTCCATGTTGTGCCCTATGCGTTATAAGTTGTTGAAATTAGTGCTTTATTGACCTTTGCGATCGTGGAGTCACTCACATACGGGGTATCGAAGAAATTGTCATGTTCTAGCATACTTAGAGTCAATTCAATCTCTTTGCGAGTGAACCCCTTGATTGTACTGGGAGAATCGTAATCCTCCCAAACCTCGTAATAATAGCCACTTACCTTTTCGGATAGTTTTCGGAGAGTTACCGAATTGTCAAAATCTGATTGATTATAAGGGGTTTGACCTTCCTCGTGCCAAAAATCTGTAACTGCGTGTAATTCATCGAATTCTTCAGTCGTCAAGTCACGGATCTCAAAGGTTTCAACGGGTTCCGGCTCGACCAGCAACCTCTTGAATTTCTTGAAGATTTTCGTCATATTGTTGATTGATGCTTGTAAACACAACCGCTTGGAATCATTGACCTTTTGGCACTCAATGATGTTCCTCGCCAAGTCCTCCATAATAAAATGGATTTCAGCCTCAGTTAATTCGGCCTCGTTGCCATTGATTTCATTGATGATTTTCATGTGTTCTCCAGGTTGTTGTTTTTATAGGTGATCTGAATACGGCATCAAGGGATGCAATAAGTCCGCGATTTTATTGAGTTCTTCACTCAAATCACAACCGTCCTGAATAGACTTTCTCAAATTGGCTTGCAACTTGCTGTTATCCTTACGCAAAACCTTGTTATGCGCTTTGACTTCAGCTAGTTGTTTTTTAAGGCTTTTCTTGCTTGGCATTGTAACTCCCTGTTTTTATTGTCTTTTGGTGCCAATTAGAGGAATCGAACCCCTAACCTATCGTTTACGAAACGATTGCTCTACCTATTGAGCTAAACCGGCGTTATCCTTGAGCTTCTTGCTCTATGTGATTTAAGTGACTGAAACTATTAGTCTTCTCGGTTCTCGTATTCACGAGTTAGACGGTCAATGTCGGGAATTCCCTTGTAATTCCCAGTACTTAGCTCAGTCCCGACAACCGTAATCGTTTTAGTGGCTTCCATTATGTTTGCCTTTTTGATTGCAACGGCAATGCGATCCAGCAAATACACTGTGTCTCTATAGCCTTCCGTATCATCACGGAAATCATTGAACATATCGCCTATGTCCGTTTCCAGAGCTTTCTCAATGATTTCAAGCTCTTGCGCTGATAGGTTAATTAGCATTGTAACTCCTCGTTTTCGTTAAGTAATTGTAACAATCATCAGGGCAACCGCAAACACTGCGATATGACTGACAAAGGACACGATCACAGCCTTCCATAGCTCGTATTGCATGTTTCCTCCATGATTTCAAGTGGTTGCAGCACAGCGAATCGAACGCTGTTCATTATTCCAAAACTGCAATGATATTAGCCTGTTTCAATCCCCGGCAACACCAGGAAAACAAAAGGAAAGATAAGCAGGCACGAAACACTAATCATCTGGCGCAGTTACGACCATTGTCACAATGGTCGTTTTTGAAGTCCAAATAAACCTATCTTTCCGGCGGGTTGCCTTAAACTGGAAAGTCCAAGGATCTAGCGGGTTTAGCAAAATCGAATTAAGGTCGCGTAATGCAGGGACTTCACAATCATAAGAAACGTTAGTAATTACGCGGCCTTGTGCTTGTGCATATAGTTTTAACTTAGTTTTCATAATTAATGTTAACCTCCTGTTATCTTTGCTCTTTTCTGATTTCTCGCAGAATCGAGAGCAATTCATTAAGCTTCGGGTGATTCCCGTTTCGAATCGAGACGTTACGAGCCAACCAACTTAGGTTGCTCAACTTGCTAAGATCTTTTCGGAAAATCGGAATATCCATTTTCTCAAGGATTTCGCGTGCATGAAGCACCTTATCCAATTCCAACCCACTCACTGCTATAACCCCTTGTCTTTGTTAGTCATTGTTGTAACTCCTTGTTATCGTTGGTGATTTAGTCGTTAGGGTCAATGGCACATAAAGTACCGTGTCTGTCTTCCCAACCTGCTGAAAGCATTGGGAAATTTTCATAAGAAAGTTTCCAACCAGATCCGCAAGTATTTCGCATAGTTTTAGCGTAACGCGCAGCTTCAGGGAACTCCTTGAAATCTTTAGTGATTATTGGCTTGGGCCGGCTTGCAATAAAGAACCTTACGCGAAACCCATTGTTTTTGTTAGTCATTGTTGTAACTCCTTGTTATCGTTGGTGATTACCGTGTCTGGACTTTTCGCGTGACGACTTCGATCCAGCCATCTTCCATACTATCGTAATTGTACGTACCTTGGCTGAATTTCTCAACGATTTCGCCATCTTTGGTGAGTAGTTCGCGCTCGTATTGTTCATCGCCATGGTATTGTTCATCGCCATGGTTGGAAAGCGCAAACTCTACGCGATCAATGATGATTCTCTCAAGAGCTTTCTCATTGATTTCAACAACATCGGAGAGGGCACCGATCTCCATGGAACCGTAACTCTCGACAATATACACTTGCATGATAACTCCTCGTTTTTATTATGAAAACTGGCTAGATGCGCTGCGCGTTGCCTTACAAGCGTAACCAGTGTATTTTGTTGACCTTTTGGTCATCGTTTGTGCAACCCTGTGAGATCATTGGGATTTCGTGCCTTATGGTTGAACATGACAGCTAGACAGCTTGCGTTCCGGCAAGTTTTCCAATGATCTCACAGGGTTATGGCTACAAGGCAGGTTATGAGCCTGCATGACAGGAAGTTTCTAACTACCTGAATATACTACCGTTCTTGCATTGCTGATAGTTTCACTTTCGCAAGTCATATCAAGGACTTGCTTGTGCGTCTTATAACCTCCTAAGTTATTTAGACTATTTATGTTTACCGTGGAACCGTCACCACGCTGTAAACATTTCTTGAATTGTGTCAACAATTACACTAACTTCCGAATCAGTCAATTCGAACCATTCGCCCTTTGCAACCCCTGAATATCCTTCAAGAATTGCGTGAATGGACTTTTCTACGTTGCCTGGGAACACATGAAAAACATTCAGCTTTCTTGGGTTTCCTGTTTGTAGGTCTGACAATCGCTTTCGCACGTCAACGCTGACTCCAATCTTATGAAATTGCGTGTTTTTTTCTGATATGATATAAGTCCGTGCAATCTTTGGGAAATTGAGCAAGGCTTTCGCTGTGTTCCCTCCGAACTCACCAGATAAGTCCTTAACTTTGCTAGTGTTTTTGGCCTTACTCATTAGATATACCTCACGATTGCAACACGGTCGATCAATTCACAGTGACGCCATCCATCATCTTTCTGAATAAAATCACCGTCTTTCGTATACCAAGACACCGTACATCGGTTTCCCTGCACACTCTCAATAATTCCGCGACGTTTCAGCGATCCCGTCCAGAATACAGCCTCACCAACCGTTCGACGTTTAACGACTCTCAGCTTTGCCATGTAACCTCCTGATTTTATTGACATTGGCTTGCTAGTTTACTAGCAAGCCTTACCCTGACCACGGCTCATCTTGCGATCTCCCTTTCGTTTCGAGAACTTACCTTGACCCTGGCGAGTCTTCTTTTTCGTAGTCTTTCCGCGAGCTTGCGCCTTACCGAATGCGTTCTTTCCCTTAGCCATCTTAATTACTCCCTAACTTGTTGTTATTATTTAGAATTCCTGAATCCTAAGTGCCTCGTTTCTAATCTTTAGAACCTTTATAGGGTCGCGTAACACCATAACATTATTGCGCTTTTTGGGGCTTAGGAAGACAATCGTTAGTGTGCTAACCTCGCCATCCTCATTTTGCTCAACAATATCAGTACGATGCACAAGCCTCAAAATTCCGTTTGAATCTCGTTGGTTACGAATCATCGTCGCACCTGTACGACGATTAAATCGCTTAGTCTTAACCCAAGATTGCGATTTACATAGGCTTTTCGGAAGTCATACGCAACCGAACGACTTTCAACCGTGGTAATTCGAACCCGTGGCATTCCGCAACGTGCCAGAATCACTCGATATTTACGAGCTTTCATAATTTCCTCCATGATTTCGACTACTTGCTGACGAGCAGCTTCATGGCCTGTAACCCTTCAATAACACGGTCAATGTCCTTGATCCCCACCTTGATCAATTTCTCATCGAATTCAAGGGGTTCCCTGGTAAAATCAGGGTTCGTAACTTGCGACACTTCCCTAATCAATACAGCGTGATCCACTTGCTTGAAATAATAGCCGTATTTTCTACGACCGACACTACTAGAAAGCAAAGTAATTTCAACCACATTCATGTTTAACCTCCTATTTTCGCAATGATTTCACTGCGTTGGGTGCGCCTTACAGGATTCGAACCTGTGACCCTCGGTTTAGAAGACCGATGCTCTATCCAACTGAGCTAAAGGCGCGTAATCATATGATCTTGAGAGGTTGCGCGGGATCCCATTACTGGCCTGCGAAGCTATCCCCTAATTTTCGGTGCGTTACCGTTGGCAACGCAACCCCTCAATTTCATTCATTGTTTAGCGATTTCGTACCGACGACCCTCGAAGCCAACGGGAGTCAAACCCGCTAAAATCATTCAACAATGACTACTCAGTAGCTAACTGACTAGATTTTCAGGTGTTTAACCCCACCGGGCAAACTTTCAGCAATTACGAGCAGTTAGGGTAGTGTGTGACCATCGTAACCGTTCAACCTGAATTGCTGTGTTCTTTCGCGGACTTAACCGCTCTTGGCAGCTTCGAAAAGAAACTCCATAAATTCACCGACTTGCGGACTCTTAGCACTCTTAGCGTAGAAAGGATCCGCTTTAGTTCCGCGCACTTTGTTTGCACTGTTAGGATACATATCAAATAGCACGTTGAATAACGCTTGCCCGTATCGCCAATTTCGGTGTCGATTCAATGCGTTATGCACGTTCGCCATGTAGGCTTGAAGGTTCATTGCAACTCCCTATAATCGTTGTCTTAATCATCACTGACGTAAGACTTTGAAACTTCCAGGCTTTTCCCTTTAATTTCAAAGTCTTACGTCAGTGATCCAGGGCAGTCATGCACAACTCCCTGAATTCACTGGGTTTTATATATCAAACAAAAGAAGTATCACTCTATGCTCCGAATATTATTAAGTTTATTGCCTCATTGGTTTCGACAACGATAACCGCTAGTTAGGTCTAGAACCTGTATTGGGAAAGTGGAGCGATATTGAAGAGTTGTACCAGCCTTGCAACCAATGTCAATTGTTCAGCTTTTCAGCTTGGTTGGGAAAGTCCAACAATTTCAAAGGATTGCGCTAGTAACTGCAACTAGTCGTTATCACTCGCACTTTCGTGGCACAAGGCGCGGGAGTCGAACCCGCTAAAATCATTTATGATTGCAACCCTTCGCTGCTAACCTTGTGTTATTGTTGCGGAAAGCTGCCGCAGCACGCGGACTTACTAATCTTTCCTAATAATATTAAACCCTTACGGGACCATCACGAATTCGCTCCATGCTAACCTCTTGATTTTGTTAGGTTTACCGGATTCTACAGGCTAGAGATTCAAAGTGCCTGCAATCGTTCAGGTATTTAACGTGCTTTCCTAATACCAAGGAAAACACGGACTTAGACACAAGCCATCACATTCCACTCACTTGCGACCTTCCGGCTAGTCGCTCGCCCAATTAATTCAATTATCACGGCTAGTTAGCAGGGAATCGAACCCTATGCCTACGGTATCCAAGGCAGTCACCAGACTTAACTAGTTGGAATCACTACAGATTCCAATTCACAGGGACGGTAGTAGGATTCTCAGGGTCCAAACTACCGCAGCACCCTAATGCTTTTCCCTATGAATTCGAGGACTTAACCGTTGACGGCTTCATCGTCCTCATCTTCACCCTCGCAAGCTGCGAGAAGTGCAAGGGTTTCAGGGGAGCACTCGGAAAGGTCAGTAATTTCCTCACCTTCCGCCTCATCCTCAGAATCCTCAGTCACTTCAGCGACTTCCGAAGTATCAGCCTCAGAGGCTTCAGAATCGCTGCCAGACGCTTTCGCGTCCTCATTCGACTCAGTGCCAACAAGCGCAGCCTCCAAGGCTTCTACGCGCTTCACAAGGGCTTCGAAGTCCTCTTGTGAGGCAGTCTTGCGAGGGCGACCAGAGCGCTTGGAAGCAGGCTTAGAGGCCTTATCCTTCGCAACTGCCTTCACTTTCTCACGAAAAGCACCGGCAGCCTTTTCCTTAACAGAATCACCAACTTCCGAGTCAAACTCAGCGTTTGGCTCAAAGTAAGTGAACATCTTGTTTTCACTCACTTTTTTCGTCAACATCCCGTAGCTTGCCAGCGACTCAGCGACTCGCAACACGTCGGAATCACGACGAGTTTTTTCACGCACGGCATAACCGATCTTGGTGAGCTTCGAAGAAGCTGCACGAGCAGCACCCTTCGGAGTCCGTTTCTTATCAAGGGCTTGGACCACAACCGCTACAAGCGGTAGATCTTCCTTTGAAAGCGTGACCTTAACAACGTCGTCACCTTCACCCTTGGAGAAAACAACCGACGAATCAAAATCCTCAACAATAACACTCATTTTCACGTATCCTTTGAACCCTTAGAAGGTTCGTTCTCATTATTCTGCAAGGTTCAACCTAGAACCTCAACCATTTCGCATAGATAGGATAACCGATTTCGACTTTGTTGCAAAGCCCTTCGAAACTAGCTGAAATCATTCAGCATCGTGAAGCCGCTTCATTTTCGTTCGCGTCCTTCCTTTCTACCCTTTCAGTATAGCCTAGCCCGACTTTTCGGCCTATGGCTTTCTAACTTAGTGCAATCGTTAGGGAATCGAACCCTAGCAAGGGGTTCGAGCCCTTGCCGCACCTAGCGTGCGATTGCTTTATTATTCTAACTACTTACCGTGCGCCGATTCTACTGCCGACCATCGTAATTGACTACTTAGCCCTCGTTCTAACCCAAGGCTTGCAGGCTTTTCCCTAATGGCATTAGGTACTTACTGCTATAGTCTTTCCGACCACGTTTGACCACTAGTTTTCATTGAGCTTTTCCAGCGTACTACCAACACACCTACTAAGGTATTGATTCTGCTAGCCTTTTCCTGAGTGTCTAGCCACGCGCAGTGGTAATGACAAGGAATCGGTTAAAAATCACCCACT
>ERZ1046740.487-NODE-487-length-32910-cov-7.159184_pt1 | contig 32910 bp, 20 predicted proteins | sample MGYA00383093_ERZ1046740 | MGnify/ENA primary metagenome ERZ1046740 (study PRJEB29581, sample SAMEA5548363) | metagenome | biome: marine; feature: coastal; material: water | depth 25 m | study: Short-term variability in the microbial, nano- and picoplankton... | reverse complement strand
GCTCAATCTATTTTAGAATTGGATGTACTGGATGTTGTTCAGTTCAGCTTAGACGGAGGAACAGTGAAAAAATTCGAAGACCTGAGAACAAACGCAAAGTGGGAGAAATTCAATAAAAATGTTTTACAACTAATTGAGCTGAAAAAGAGTTTAAAGAGCAAGTTGCAAATCAAGAGTATCACTATTGTTGAAGAACCCAATCCTTTATCAACTGAATGGATGGAAGAGGAGTTTAAACAGCTGATTGAGAAAATGGATAGTTTTGAGTTAAGACGCTTGCACGATTGGGGAGGTGAAGTTGACTTAGAAACGGAAACGAAACAGGTGAAGTACAAGTTAGGTTGTAATATGGCCATGCATCAAATGGTTGTTCTCCCAAATGGGGATGTTACAATGTGCTGCAATGATTTAAATAGTAAAGGTGTAGTGGGAAATGTTAATGACAATTCATTAGGAGACATCTATTCTTCGAAAGAAAGAAGAGAATACATCGATAAATTAATGTGGGGCAAGAGAAATGAGCTAGAGCTTTGTAAAGGCTGTCAAAGTTTTTAATAAGGTTTTAGAACCGAAGTGGAAGACATATCCATGTTGCCTTTGTCCATAGCTTTTTGCGCTCCTCGGTATTCAAATTCAAATTCTGAATTTTCAGAAACTGATGTGTAAGTGCTTTTAGAGATATTTATTTTATTCACTTTTACAGCTGTTTCCATGCGCGCAGCTTTAATACAATCGTGAGCTTGCGCATCATTCTCTTTAATAGTCATATCAATGCTCACACCTTCAGGAACGACAGTTGTATCTCCATAATCATCAATCCAGATCAAATACTTTAACCTTGAATTCTCTCGGATGGTATCCATTGTGCCTTCAATAACTTCGAAGTTCAATTTTACAATCCCAACGGTTATTCCTCAGGCAACTATACATGTTAGGTTTTGAGCCTCATTGTTAAATGTCTCAGTTAAAAAATCTTGTCCAAAGAGTTTAAATGTTGGATGCTTAGAATCCATAATGGCAATGAATATTGGGTTGCCTTACTCCATTCACGTTTATTGCTTTAGAGTGTATCATGTAACTCTTCTTCACTTAAACTTGATTTTACTCAAGAGTTTCCAATGACATAAATGTTTTCAGAATCGGCTTCATCAAAAATAGAAAATGCTGATTCCACTGCAGATGGAATAAAAAATTAAGAGAACAATATGATACACTAATGAGTTAACTCATTATCCGATATGATCATCTCCAAAGTAGAAATATATTTTTTCAGATTTCTTTTTTGGTGTTCTTACTGGGACATAATATTAACCAATTGTAATTTCTCTCAGAGAAGGAATGATTGTTTAATAGTCGCATACACCTAAAAAAACATTTTGCTATCTCAAGAGCGTTAGCTTGCCTTGAGTGATATAATTTTTAGAGTAGAAAGAGAAAAAATATACGCCTTGAGGAGCACCTTTCGAATTTGATTTTCCATCCCAAAATTCGTTAAAGGGGTCTTTTGAATTAAAGATTTCTTTACCCCATCGGTTTTGAATGATAAAGTTAGGTTCTAAAAAGCATTCTGAAGATCCATCGATTTGGTATATATCATTGAACCCATCACCGTTAGGTGTAAAGGCATCTGGAAAAAATACAATGTTTTTTAAATTTATGAGCTCCACAATTTCTGTAAGTGTATCTGGACAACTGTTTTTGGAGGCAATCAGAGCAACAGAATAAAACCCTCCTTGATCATATTCGTGTTCTGGGTTTTCAAGAGTAGAGGAGGAGCCATCTCCGAATTCCCAGTAATACAAATCGGCATTTGTGCTAGTATTTATAAATTGTATGGAACCTTTACATGTATTGATTTCATATTCAAATTCAGCAATTGCAATTTTATCTGTAACATCAACTTGAATAAAAAGTTCCTCAGAACAATCTTCTTCTGAAATGATTACGCTATAGTTGGTCGATACATTTGGAGAAACTAAAATTGTATCGCTGTTAGAACCAGTATTCCACAAATATGACTTTCCACCTGACGCCCAAAGGAGCGCATTTTGTCCTGTGCATAATAAAGTGTCTTGAGATACTTTGATTTCTTCAAGCAGAACATTAACATTTATAGAAGATGTTTCAAAGCATTGAGCAGTGCCGGCAATAACAGAAAAAATGCCTGACGAAGAGACCCAAATACTAGATGAGGTTTTACCATTGCTCCAACTAAAATCTGAAGCGTTAGAAATTGAGGCGTCTAATAAAACGCTATCGCCAAAACAAATGGCAGTATCCGCTCCAAGCGTAAATGGAATAGTGTTGTCAAAAGATACAACAACCGTATCGCTTCCATAGCAAGGGCCAAAATCGACCTCAACCCAATATATTCCGGGTTGTTTTACAGTGAAAGTCGAGTTGGATGTTCCATCTTGCCAAGAATGATTAGCAAAGTTCAAATTAGTGTTTAACACAAGCGAGTCTCGAAAACACAATACCGTGTCATTTCCTAAATCTAGATTTGAAAAACCTAAGGTTAATTGAAATGTATCGGTTACAAGACTGTTGCCACATGAGTCTCCGTACTGCACCCAATGTTGACCAGCTTGAGTATATGTGCTTTGATAAGTAGCAGCGCCATTGCTCCAGTTGTAAAAATAAACTGGATTTTGAGGAGCAGAAATAACTATTGAATCAGCACATGTAATTGTGTCGGGAATGTCTATAACCGGAGCAACGTGCAAGCCTGACAAAACATATTCTTGTCTCGTGGTTTGAGATTGAAGACTAAATGTTCTGTTTGTTGGCGCAGATACTATTTGGGTAGACCAATTTTTACTATTGTCAATTCTTGTATTCAGACTAATGTCTGAAGGGTTGGAAATAAAATTATTGACTGCTGTATTCCCGTTAAAGCTAAAGTCAAAATTGTAATTGTAGTTTTGAGTGCTTTGTCGACATATGAAAACTCCTACATACGCACCTTCTGCACAAATCCAATCTAAAGTGTCTAAACTGTTTGGTGCGCCTTCGACTAAATACATTTGGAGACCATCTGGATTACTCTGAACATTACTTACAGCATAATTATTACCGCCAAAGCTCCCAAAATTGTGTGCGTAACCGCCCCAACTACCATTTTGATATATGTATGTGGAGGCATCTCCTATGGCTGCGCCAGATTTTATTAATGAAAGACCATTATTCGTTTGACCATTTACTCCTGCTAAAGAGTTGTCAACAAGTGCTGTACCATTCAGAACGTCCATTTTGAAATAACGAAAAACACTTGATGTTACAGGGTTTAACTTTGAACACATGTTATTACGCACATCCACAGGTGTAAGAGCGCTATTCCATAGCAACACCTCATCGATTTGCCCTTTGAAATAATCAATATTTGAGGCCCCTGTTTTTCTTCCAACTACGGAAGTACCAACATTGTTGGCTATATACGAGATATTCGTATTGTAGAGTTGACCTCCTAGTTGTACACCGTTTAGAAATAAAGAAATTGAATTTGAATTGAACACCGCGGCAACATGAATCCACATGCCTTGAATGTTACTTGTTACTGTTTGGCGATAAAAGATGTTTTGTAAAAAAGGTCCAGTTGCACCTGCCCCATATCCGGCACTCATGGTTGTATCAGTTAACCAAAAATGCAATCCAGAATTTGTGTTTGCTTGGTCATTCGATGAAAAAACAGGAAGTATACCTGTCGTTCCTGCATCGATTTTTATCCATGCTGTAACTGTGAATGGTAAGTTGTAATTGTTTGTCGCACCTCCATTAATAGTAACATAGTCGTCTATGCCATCTAGGGCCAGGCAATTTCCTGAGCCCGCACCTGGGTTTTGCCCTAAACTTGAATAATTCAAGCATAAGAAAAACAGTATGAAAAGGTAAATACGCATTGCCACACAAGTTAATAATCCATTTATTTTGGATTCTTTACTTCTTATTGCTTGATGAATTTTAAAAACTCGTGTTCATCACCATAATACACGTGAATAAAATACAGACCTTTTGAATACTGATCAATATCAAGCAAAAGCTCTTGTTCGTTGCTCCAATTTTCTTCTAACACAAGCTGACCTAAATTGTTGAATATTTTTATTTCTGCTTTTTCATGCGCTAAACCCTTCCATGAAAGTGTTACCATACTGCTTGCCGGATTTGGCTTAAGTGTAATTGAATTCAAGCTTTCATTTTCTTCTATGCTAATTCCAACATCTCCAACAGAAACATCATCGATAGCAATATCACTGCGATGCCAAGATCCTGTCACCCCTCTAAACTGCACAACAATATCTTTACCAGCATATTTGCTTAGAGCTACTCGTTTTTCTCTCCAGATATTTCCTTGATTTCCTTGAATCACATTAGTTACATCTAAATCAATTTTACCATCGTAAAGAATGTCAATATGTAGTCTACCCATTTCAGAGCCTAGCATGTGATACCAAAAAACCAATTCTTTGTTTGTACTCATCACTTTAATGCATGGTGATTCTAAGATGCCGTATCTACCGTAGCATGCTGAAGATTCTAGGTACAAGTAGTTGCCATTTCCGGTGGTATGATCGTTAGATGGGCCAGTTCCATTCGTAGGTGTTGGTCCCGTATTGGTTCTGAAATCTATTGCATCCACCGAATAGTTTTCTTCATTTACCCAGTCTAAAGGCAAGGGGCAATCTGTTGCTTCGCAATCTGTTGTAGTAGGGCATTGAATAAAACTTTCAAAATCTTCTTGATAGGGTGTGTTGAAGCTGGTGCTATTGGTCACCTTAGCAATTGCTTGCGAAGTGTCGTTTAACCAAATATCATCCTTAGGATGACTACTCCATGCTACAAGAGAATTTTGACCATAAGCAAGTGAAATAGTGCTTGCGAACGAAACAAATGCGCTATCACCTGGTTGTATAAGATTTGTGTAGAGCATACTAATCGTTGTTTGACCGACAGTAAAGAATACCATAATACTATCGATAGGGCTTGTTCCGCGGTTTGTGAGCATGACCGTTGGGCTCACACTTCCTGGGTTTAAACAATCAGAATAATTTCCTAATGGATGTAGAATTTGACTGACTTCAACATCGTAAGGAAGACTACAGTTTACTAGCCCTATTGGAGATTGAATAGCTTTTGATCTCACTGAGTTTTTACCAAGCGAATCTAATGCACTTACCGAAATCCACTCCGACTGACTTGGGTTAATACCCTTGTAAACAAAATTAGTTTGCGCTGTTGTACCTACTGAATCCATGTACTCAGTGCCCAATTGATGTAAAACGTAGCCCATTGCCCCAAGAACTGGATTCCATGACACTTGCATTGAATCAATACAAACCCAATCAATACTTAAACCCGATGGAACTCTAAGAATGCTAAATGTATTTGATATTGAGGTGTAAGCACCGTTAGTGACTCTGACTTTGGCTTCTGTCGTAAAAACTGAATTAGGAATGTTCCAAGAATAATTTCTTGTAGACGCATTCAATCCTGTTACAATATTTATCCATGTTGAGCCATTGTCAGTTGAATAATCGATTGCGCTATTTCCAGTCAAGTTTACACCTTCAAATCGGATATCGAAATTTCGAACAGGGTCCAATACCTCGCCACCATAGGGTGCCATTAGGTTAAGGTTATTCGATATGAAAGAATAAACTATGTAATATTTTTGCGAACCTTGAGGGATACCGCTGCCTTGAACGGTAATGGTATAAATACCAGAATCTGGATTTACGAGCGTGAATTGTTCAGTGTTGTTCAGTGAATCTGTTGCTCTAACCGCTGTGTTGTTCAATGTTGTAGAATTTGGTGTAGGGTCTAATACCCAAGGCTGATAAATTGTATTCGAGGCTAAATGCTTTACTGTAAGATCTAAATCATTGATCAAAGCTCTACTTGAAAAAGAAAAAGCTTGTGGGTCTGTCCAATGCAGCATTACACGAACTTCTTTTGTTCCTGCCGGAACATCAATATTGTATGTATTCGAATTTCCACCGCTAACATTGTCAATATTTATCTGATCGAGTTCAATACACTGCATTGCACGAAATGCATTTATTCGACCATAGCCATATTTAAAATCAACATGATCATTTCCTAAATCCTCTGCTGTATTCATTAAAATAGCCTTTGCCAAGCCTCCATCAGGTTCAGCACCATTGTTGTAATTCTTGTAGCCTTGGTAAAGTAAACTTAAAGTACCTGCAATACCTGGACATGACATAGATGTTCCAGTCTTGATACCATAGGTGTTATTGTCTTCAGTAGAGTATACAGAAGTACCGACACCACCGATATCCGGCTTTACACGGCCATCATGTGCAGGACCGCGACTTGAAGAATTAGCAATGTTATCATCGTTTGTTAAGTTGGCAACAGCGATAACATTTTTACCTTGTTTATGGCCTCCTGTAATATTTCCCCATTGATTTCCTGCACCATATCCACAATTGGATCCGTTATTATTTCCAGCAGAAAAAACATGAATTAACTTTGGGTTGTCGACCATATCTTTATCAACACGATTCGAGAAATTAGTGTATGTATTACAATTATTTGAAAATGAAGAAGATGTGATTCTTACATTATCATTTGCATAATCATTATCTATGAAAGTCAGATTTGCAGGGTATGTGTAATACGTTAATTCAGCACCTGGCGCCATTCCTTGGCCACGGGGATCCAGATTCCCTGCTCCAAAAACTGTTCCCATAGTATGTATTCCATGGTTTGTGCCATTGTCTGCTCCAGTAATTTTATCATTTAACCTTCCGGTGAAATCAATATGAGGACCTGCAACACCGTAGTCATAATCACCAAGACTAACGTGCACACTGGAACCGTCTAATTGGTATGGATTTGAAGATTGAGTGCTAATTGCATTCACACGATGAGATGTGCTAGCTCTGTAATTTTCTATTTCACCAGGATCTTCCATAGCTTGTATGTACATGACATACGGAATTTTGCTAAGACGATTTATATCTTTTAGGGGTACAGTAACTTCTATTTCATTTTCATAAATCTCCTTGAAGTCTGTGCTGAATTCTGATTTAAGTTGGGCGAGCAATAGTTGCTTTTCAGTTTTTGAAAAATGAGGAAAAAAACTAATCGCCAATGTTATTTTATTATCAGAAACAGACCAGCCAGGATAATTGTGTTTACTGAGGTTTTTTGAAAGTTTCATCCCTTCTAAAAAAGGAGTCACAGATCGTATATCTAGCCGTTTACTTTCAATTGAAGAATTTTTCGTTAGTGAAACGAGATATGCATTTTTCGGAATATAACCCAATACAATAGCACCATTGTTTTCCAGCAATCTTTTGGTTGCCTCAGACGGCACTTGATTGAATTGAATAATGCGAATGTATTTATTGAACACAATTTCATCTTGATAAACAGAAACCAAGTTTTCAATATTACCTTGTTTTATTTCATATTCACCAGATTTAAACAGCAATGCATACCTAGATTGACTTTGGCCTTGGAGCATAAATATCCCAAAACAAAAAATTAGCAGTTGTCTCATATATTTTTTCATATTCCCAAAAATAAAAAGTGACGAATATAACATTCAATGTTGACACTGTTAAAAAAACACAACGTAAGCTAATGTCAAAAAGACGTTAGTAATTTCTATTTTCAACCCTTCAAAAAATATATATGAAACACCTTCTTTTTTGGTTTTTGAGTTGTCTAATTACGGCTTCAACATTTGCACAAAGTTCTTCGGAAATATTTCATGAAGTAAAAAAATTTAACAGTTTTAAAAGTGCACTTTACATGGCGGCTCACCCGGACGATGAAAATACACGAGTGATTGCCTGGCTAGAGAATGGAGAATTGGCAAGAACTGGATACCTCTCTTTGACAAGAGGAGATGGTGGGCAAAACTTGATTGGAAAAGAGTTAGGATCGGAGCTAGGGATTTTAAGAACACAGGAATTATTGGCTGCGAGAAGAATAGATGGTGGAGATCAATTTTTTACGAGAGCTGTTGACTTTGGCTATTCTAAATCTGCAGATGAGTCATTTGAAAAATGGAATCGAGAAGATATTCTTTATGATGCCGTTTGGGTGATTCGCAAGTTTCAGCCAGATGTAATTATAACTCGTTTTCCTCCCGACAGAAGAGGAGGCCATGGCCACCATACAGCATCTGCAATGTTGGCAATAGAAGCTTTTGAAAAGGCAGGTGATCCTAGTGTTTTTCCAGATCAATTGAATGAAGTACAAGCATGGAAACCAAAAGCAGTGTATTGGAATGCCTCTACTTGGTGGAATAAAAAGCTCGATAGTCTTGCAAGAAACAATGAAGATTATATCATGGCAGACATTGGTGGTTATGATGAGTTGCTTGGTGTCTCATACAATGAGCTTGGAACAATGGCTCGAAGCCAGCACAAATGTCAAGGGTTTGGAGTGCGAATTGAGCGCGGTGAACGAATGGAATATTTCCAGTGGATGGCAGGCGAAAAGTTAGATTCTTCTTTTTTTGAAGGATCTGAAAGATCTTGGAGGAGCTTGGGAGGCGATGGTTATCTAGACGATTTAACATCGAACTTAGAAGGCAACTTTGATTTTAATGATCCTTCTGCAAGTTTAAGTACGCTGATTGAGATTCAAAATACACTGGCGAACATGGCGCCATCGGCTTGGTCTAAAGCAAAACAGAAAGAATGCAAAGATTTAATTAAATCAATTGCTGAATTGCATATTGAAGTTCTCGCTTCAGATTATTCTAGTTCAGTTGGTAAAACAATTGAAACTTCCGTTCAAATATTAAATCGCGGTAATCAAGAGATCAAGCTTACTTCACTGATATTCAAAGGTGGAAGAGAAGAAGGGGTAAACTTAGATGTGCTCTTGACCAAAAATAAATTACACACAGAAACAGTCAGACTTAGAACACCGGAAAGCAACAGCAATGCATATTGGTTAAACGCGCCATTTACGACAGAATACAAAATTGAAGGGTTAGATAATTTGGGAAAACCTGAAAATGACCCAATGATAAATGCGACTTTAGTTTTTACCCTAAATGAGAAACAATTTTATGTAGAAGCACCAATAGAATACAAATGGTCTGATCGTGTTAAAGGAGAAATGAAAAGACCAGTTGTGAATACCCCATTAATAGCAACTACCTTTTTAGAAAAGTCTTTCGTGTTTACAAGCGAGGAGGAAAAGGAAATAAGTGTCCGGGTGAAAGACTATGGAGTTGAAGGCGTCCAGAAAGTTGCTTTATCAATTCCAGAAGGCTGGAAGGTTTCTCCACTGGAAATTGAAGTGAATTTTGAAAGTAAGTATGAAGAACAAGTTATCGTGTTCAATGTTGTTTCTCCGAAAAAAGATTCTAAAGGTGAAGTTTTGATACAGGTGAATGGCGAAGCTTCTAAACGAATTGAAGAAATAATGTACGAACACATTCCTGCGCAGCTTGTTTTTCTTCCGGCAAAAGCTACACTGCTGAACTTGGTTATAGATATCGAAGAAGGAAAAGTTGGTTACATAGAAGGCGCTGGCGATCAAGTTGGTCTAGCCATAGAGCAAATGGGTTATGAAGTGGTTTACTTGTCAAAAGAAGATTTAAGCACCCATGATTTGAGTCAATATCAGGCGGTGATTACAGGAATACGGGCTTACAATGTACACCCTTGGTTGATGGACTTCCATGGTAAATTTATGGAGTATGTTCAGCAAGGTGGAAACTTCATCATTCAATACAACACGAGAAGCCGAAGTTATACCACCGGTAAGATGGGGCCGTATCCGTTCAAAATATCAAGAGATCGTGTGTCTGAAGAAGACGCAGAAGTTTCATTTATAGATCCAAAGCATGGCCTCTTAAATGAACCCAATAAAATTAGAAAGGATGATTTTAACGGCTGGGTACAAGAACGTGGGCTATATTTTGCAAATGAGTGGGACACTGAATATGAAACCTTGTTCAGTTGGAATGACAAAGGTGAATCTCCAAAAATGGGAGCATTGATTTACGCCTCTTATGGTGAAGGCAGTTTTGTTTACACAGGAATTTCTTTCTTTAGAGAATTACCTGCGGGTGTGCCAGGTGCATTTAAATTATTGGCAAATTTAATCAGTCACGAATCAAATGAATAAGATTTCAAAACTACATAAGGCCTACTATTTGGTGCTCTTCGCATTGGTGTTTCAGATTGTGGTTTTTTACTTCATTACAAAATACTACGCTTAAATGCATTGGATAGATTGGACGGTTTTACTAGGGACTATTGTGGCAATCGTAGGGTATGGAAGTTGGAAAACACGCAAAAACCGCGATATAAATAGCTTTTTAAAAGGCGACAATGAAATGCGCTGGTATACTATTGGGTTGTCTATTATGGCTACTCAAGCAAGTGCAATAACATTTTTAAGTACACCAGGTCAGGCTTATGAAAGTGGAATGGGTTTTGTCCAGTTTTACTTTGGTTTACCCATTGCCATGATTATTGTGTCGGCAGTGTTTTTGCCAATTTATTACAAGTTAAACGTTTTTACAGCTTACGAATATTTAGAACAACGTTTCGATATCCGTATCCGATTGTTCACAGCATTCCTGTTTTTAGTTTCCAGAGGCTTAGCCGCTGGTATTACCATTTATGCACCATCCATAATTCTTTCAACTGTATTGGGATGGGATTTGACCATCACTAATATTGTGGTGGGGCTGTTGGTTATTGTATACACAGTTTCGGGAGGAACCAAGGCCGTGAGCTTAACACAGACGTGGCAAATGGCTATTATCTTGATTGGCATGGGCGTAGCATTTTCGATTATCGTCAGTATGCTTCCTCAGGAAATATCTTTTTTAGAAAGTGTTGAGGTCGCTGGAATTTTAGATCGGATGAACATTATCGATACTTCTGCAGACTTGAGTAACCGCTATACGCTGCTTTCGGGCTTGACAGGAGGCCTATTTTTATCGTTGAGTTATTTCGGAACAGATCAGAGCCAAGTGCAACGCTATTTAGGGGGTAAGAGTTTAAAAGAAAGCCGAATGGGCTTGATGTTCAACGGGCTTTTAAAAGTGCCGATGCAATTCTTTATTCTCTTCACAGGAATAATGGTTTTTGTGTTTTATCAATTCAATGCGCCATCAGTGTTCTTTAATTCTTCGGGATATGATCAGGTTTTAGAACAAGAAGCAGAGCACTACCTAGAAGGTTACAATGCGTCATTTCAAGAAACACATGAGGTTAAAAAAGATAAGTTGATTGAATATTTTGAATCAGAAAGCGAAAATGAAAAACAAATTCTGAAGACGGAAATTCAAGCTTTACAATTAGAAAATGAAAATCAGCGTGAAGCAGTTAAAGAGTACATCACTTCTGTGGATTCTGAAGTGGCGACCAAAGATTCTGATTATATTTTCTTGAGTTTTATTTTGAAATACATGCCTCTTGGGGTGATAGGGTTATTGTTGGCCGTAATCCTATCTGCAGCAATGAGCAGTACTGCTGGTGAATTGAACGCATTGGCATCAACGACAGTGGTAGATTATTACAAAAGACTAAGAGCTCCTAATTCTTCTGAAACCCTTGAAGCCAACAAAGAAAGAAACGATAAACGAGAATTATATGTCTCTCGATTGATCACTGTAATTTGGGGGTTAGTCGCGATTACCGTTGCGCTTGTTGCTAATTTATTCGACAACTTAATACAATTGGTAAATATTTTGGGTTCACTTTTTTATGGGACTATTTTGGGGGTGTTTTTGGTTGCGTTTTTCTTCAAGAGAGTAAAAGGACGTGCTATAATTATTTCAGCGGTGATAGCCGAAGCGTTAGTTGTCATAATTCATGTATTAGTGGTTACCGAAGTTATAGAGTTGGGTTACTTGATGTATAATGTGATTGGTTGTGGAGCTGTTATTCTGCTTGCTTTGCTTTTAAGTTTTATGGAACCTAAGAAAAGTGACTTAGCTGAATTGAATTAAAACCTCCCCGTAAAGGGAGGCTTATAAAAAGGCATTTTCAGATCTCTTCACTGGATGTTTTAATCTCAGCTAGCCAAGTTTCCCAATTAGATTGTTGCTCGGCAATGTTATCTGCATAAGGCCCATGAACGAGTTGCACTTTAGATTGAGTCTCGTCTTCATCATTCATTAAAAGAATTTTCTCTACATATTTTTGTCCGCTGAAAGCGTTGTCAATCTGAAGATAAATATTTCCAAAAAGCATCATTATGGAGCCATTGGATTTCTCTTGTGGTCCTTCAAAACTTAATTTGGCTCTAGAATTTCCCATCCATTCAGATTCGAAAAACTCTTCCTGGTTAAAGTGTTTACCTAAACTTTTTGCATAAGGCGTTTCAACAATAACTGCCCAGACTTTTTCTTTAGGTGTATTAATTGTAGCCTCAAGAAACACAAACGGAGTAGAGCCCAACTCAGCAACTTCATCAGAGGTTAGAAAATCAACTTCGTTAAACCACGAAGTTCTGTTTCCACCATTTAGATAGCGAAAGCAACTGCGGTGTCTGCATCTACCGAAATTGCTAGAATAACAATTACTAGTTCAGTTTGCTTTGTGTTATTGAAATAGTAGTGCGCTAAACACGGCATGATCATATCCAAAGGCTTGGCTGTTGGGTATTCAGCTGGATTAAAATACATAAGTGATATTCCGTTTTGCGTTTCTTCTTTTGTAGGCATACGGCCATTTACTGCTGGTACAGAAGCAAGCTCAGCTGCGTTAACAGGAGGGAAGCCATATAAATTGTCTGGACAATACCATCCACCATAAGGGTATATGCTCGCACTCATCAATGAAGGAGTCTAAGTTTTGGAGTTACGTCTGGGTTTGCAGAAGTCTCTTACTGATGGCATGTTAAGAGAGAAAAGATAGATGCGAAAACAAAACAGAATATTAAAATCTATTGAACCGAAATGGACTAAAATTATTTTGTAGAAGTTTAATAATTTAAATTTTTGGTTAAATCTCCGCAATCAATCCCCAAGAGCGTGTTACAGAGTGTAAAACAGTGCAAACGCAATGTGAAAATTAAAATAGAGAAGTACGAAACAATCTGTTCATTCGGTTCAATTAGCTTGCAGTCACTCTTCTTATAAAGAATAATGGAACTAATTTAAATATTTCTCCAGCAGACTATAGACAGTTTCTGAGGTTGAGTTCAAAATTATTTCTTCAAAAACAGCAGAATTTAACTCCTCTTTTACTTTAGTCTCTACCATCAACAAAGGTTTTTCATCAGGCGGTTCAGGAAATAAGTTTTGTTCAACAAACAACCTTCGTGTTACCGCAGCAACTTCATGGGCCCCTTCATAATTTTCCTGCTGTTCAAGTAAATAGGCTAAAGCTATTAACCCGTAAGCGTCTTCAGACTCTGGGTCGTTTTCTTTTCTGAGTTGGTAATATTTTTTAATCAGCACTTTGGCAGTACCAAAATCACCCTTGGCAATAGAGACAAAAGATTTGTTAAAATGGTCAATGGTGTACATTCCGGTAGCACCAGTTTCAAAACTGATTTCCATGCTTTGGTTGTAATAGTCTTCTGCACGATCCATATTTCCGATAAGTCGCCACATTTCTGCATTCATATGTGCCATGTACATGAGCCATTGCTGATTTCCCGATGAAGCAGCCAAATCAATCAGCTGGGTGCTTAATTCTGCTAAGCGAGTAGTGTCTAATTTGCGTTGAGAATTGCGGCAAAGCGAGGTCAAGGCCCTTCCTATCAGTGTATCGTTATTTGTTGCTCTACCTATTTCTAAAACCTGCTTTGCAAGTTCAACTGATCCTGCATCATCTCCTTTTTTAAACAGTTGGTAGGCGTGACCCAACATTTCATTTGGCGTCTCTTGTGTTGCTTGAATGTCAGATGTAACCTCCTCTGTTCGCTCTTGAGGAGCATTACAACTCATACATCCAATTATTGAAATTAGAACGATTAATGGACTCAAAACTCGCATATTTTCATTTTATTTTTAAAGTCAACGAAGGTGCTATTTCTTTTCACAAACACCGCTTACTCCAGTTTTGTTTTCCGTCAGACATTTAACCAAGTATTTTGCAACATCTGCACGTTCGATAGAATTACTTGGTAAAATCCCCTCATTTTGCACATGCTTTCTTCCTAATAAGGCTCGAAAAAAGAGCTATTTTAAAAGAGTAAACCACTTTTTAGTCCCGATTAGCCTCAATCATTACCTCTAGAATTTTTCCAGCAGCTTCGGCAATAACGGTACCTGGACCAAAAATACCGGCCACGCCTTCTTTGTATAAGAAGTCATAGTCTTGCGCAGGAATAACACCTCCAACAACAACCAAAATGTCTTCGCGACCCAATTTGGCGAGTTCTTCCATAACTTGAGGTACTAAAGTTTTGTGCCCAGCAGCCAAAGAGGATACTCCTAAAATATGAACATCATTTTCTACGGCTTGTTTTGCGGCTTCTGCTGGTGTTTGAAACAATGGGCCGATGTCTACATCGAAGCCTAAATCTGCAAAACTGGTAGACACCACTTTGGCACCACGATCATGACCGTCTTGTCCCATTTTGGCCACCATTATACGTGGCCTACGTCCTTCTAATTCAGCAAATTCATCGGCTAAAGCCTGAGCTTTTTTAAACTCACCGTCATTTTTTATTTCTGATGCATACACGCCACTGATACTTTTTATTTGTGCTTTGTAACGCCCGAAACTCTTTTCCATGGCGTCTGAAATTTCTCCTAAAGATGCGCGCTTTCTAGCAGCATCTACCGCTAAAGCTAATACATTTCCTGTACCTTCTTGTGCCGCATCAGCTAGAGCCGAAAGAGCAGCCTGCGTTTTTGTTTCGTTTCTATCTGCTTTAAGGGTATTCAGTCTTTCTATTTGCGAAATTCTAACCGCAGCATTGTCCACGTCTAATATATCAATAGGGTCTTGCCTGTCTAGTTTGTAGGCATTCACACCCACAATTACATCTTGACCAGAATCTATACGCGCTTGCTTTTTAGCGGCCGCCTCTTCAATTCTCATTTTCGGAATACCCGCCTCTATAGCTTTCGTCATTCCACCCAACTCTTCCACTTCTTCAATCAACTTCCAAGCCTTGTCTACAATTTGCTCGGTTAAATACTCAACGTAATAACTGCCAGCCCAAGGGTCTACCGTTTCGGTAATGCCCGTTTCTTGCTGAATGAATATCTGCGTATTTCTCGCGATACGCGCAGAAAAATCTGTGGGTAAAGCAATCGCTTCATCCAAAGCATTGGTGTGTAAAGATTGCGTTCCGCCCAAAGCGGCAGCCATGGCCTCGATAGCCGTACGGCCAACATTGTTAAACGGATCTTGTTCTGTTAAACTCCAACCGCTGGTTTGGCAATGTGTTCTTAACGCCAAACTTTTTACATTTTTCGGATTGAAACGTTTTACCAGTTTCGCCCATAACATACGTCCGGCACGCATCTTGGCAATTTCCATAAAGTGGTTCATGCCAATGGCCCAAAAGAACGAAAGGCGAGGAGCAAAGCTGTCAATGTCCATGCCTGCGGCCACACCTGTTTTTAAATATTCTAATCCGTCTGCCAAAGTGTAAGCTAACTCAATATCTGCAGTCGCGCCAGCCTCTTGCATGTGGTAGCCCGAAATAGAAATCGAGTTAAACTTGGGCATGTTTTGGCTGGTGTAATTAAAGATATCCGCAATAATTCGCATGCTGTGTTTAGGCGGATAGATGTAGGTGTTGCGCACCATAAACTCTTTCAAAATGTCATTCTGAATTGTCCCCGCTAATTTCTCAGGACTTACCCCTTGCTCTTCTGCGGCAACAATGTAAAAGGCCATAATCGGAATAACAGCTCCGTTCATCGTCATGGAAACAGACATTTCATCCAAAGGAATCTTGTCGAACAAGATTTTCATGTCTTCTACAGAATCTATGGCTACACCAGCTTTACCCACATCTCCAACCACACGTGGGTGATCAGAATCGTAACCACGGTGTGTGGCTAAATCAAAAGCTACCGAAAGCCCTTTTTGTCCTGCAGCTAAGTTTCTACGGTAAAATGCATTGCTCTCCTCGGCTGTACTAAATCCCGCGTACTGTCTTACTGTCCAAGGACGAGAAGCATACATAGTAGAATAGGGGCCACGTAAAAAAGGAGGTAGACCTGCACCGAAGTTTAAATGCTCAGCATCTTTATTATCTGCAGCAGTGTATTTTTCCTTTACGGGAATACCTTCTGCGGTGGTGAAACTACTTAGGCTTGTATTTTCTTTTTCAGCTGCGGCTGAAGTATAGGCGATGTCTTTGAAATTTATCTTTTCCATTACACTTCAGCTTTTTCAGTTTGTAATCTCACTTGTTCTAACTTCTCTGCCAAGCGTTTGGTTTGCAAAGGTTCAATCTCAACTATGTCAGTTGAGTCTTTATAAAATTGAGGATGGACCAATTTGTTGGCCATTTTCTCTTCCTTATTCGGATACAAGTTTGTTCCCAATAAAGAAATGTTGTTGCTGTTAAAAGCTTCTTGCTCGCCGTGCGCGGATGTTAAGATGCGCTTTTGAATTGAACCGTCTTCAATGCCTTTTAAGAACCCTCCATGGGCTTCAATGTCTTGGAAAATACTCCATGCTTTTTGTGCGATTTCTTCAGTGAGGTTTTCTATAAAATAGGCTCCTGCTGCAGGGTCGTTAATTTTAGAAAAGTAACTTTCGTATTCTAACAACAATTGTTGGTTTCGCGCTATGCGCTCGCCGAAAGGAGTAGGGTTAAAAGTGCTGTCAAATGGTTTAATACACACTTGATCTGCACCACCTAAAACTGCGCTCATCGCTTCAGTTGTGGTTCTTAATAAATTGACATGCGCATCAAAAATGGTTTTGTTGCGTGTGCCTGTTTCCGCGTAAAGCGAAGTAGGCGTTGTCTCTATGCCGTATTGTGTAAGCACGTTATTCCACAATCTTCTAAACGCTCTAAACTTGGCTATTTGCTCAAAGTAATTTGGACCAACTGCAAAGTTGAACCAAAACTTAGAAGCGTCTTTAATATTATGTTGTGTTAGGTACTCGTGTCCATGTGCTAGTGCAATGGCCAATTCCTCAGCCACGGTTGCGCCACTGTTGTGGTAGATGTTTGCATTTACACAAATGGGTTTAAAACCGTCTATGTCGGCATCAGCTAACGCCTGAAGATCATTTATATCTTCTTCTGATGTTTCGAAGTAATTTCCAGTGCGCAGAGCATTTCCAAAACAGTCTTTGTTTATCGTGAAATTCCACTTGTTAATGTCTGATTCTTGCTTTTCAGCGAAAGCCATAAGACGCAGTAAAATTTCACGGCCATTTTCTTCACTTACAAAATGCACGGCAATGTGAGGCAAAGAAATCTCAGCTAACAAGACGTTAAAGTCGACTTCAGGATTCATGTTAAATAACAATCCATTGGCACCTCGATTGAGTGCTTCTAAAGCTTCAGCGTTAGCTTCGGCTTCGTTCATCACTAAGATTTCTTGAATGACATCCCAACCCGAAGATGGTTTCTTTGGCTGTGGTTTTACGTTTGCTTCCGTGTAAAACGGTTTAATTTCTATACCGTCTCTGGTGGTGCTGATTAATTCTTGGAGGGTTTTGCCGCGCAAGTCTTTCAGCGCTTTGGCTTCCCACTCTTCACGACTCACAGGAGCGAAGTCTTCAAAAAGTCTGTGCATAATTTGTCTTTAAGAGGTTGACAAATGTAAGAACTCAAGTCCATCTATGAACTTACAGAGGTCAGGTAACCATGAATTTAACCGCAGAGTGCACAGCATGTTTACGCCGAGGACGCCGAGGGGAGCTGCGTGGAATTTTAAACACAACGTAAGTAAAGTGTTTACGTAAAGAGGATTAAGGCTCGAGCAGCAAGATGTTATCCGTTGAGGGGTTTGTACATTTTGCGATTGCTTAGCGCACTTTATGGTTATTTTTTAAACTTTCTAAAGCCTGTTGCATGGCCTTTAGTTTTAACATGCATTCTTCGTATTCTTCTTCTGGTTTACTTAAAATGGTGATGGCGCCTCCCACAGGGGCGGACAAATATTTACTTTTAGAATTGTAAAGGACTGAACGGATGATCACATTGAAGTCAAAATCGCCAAGCGGTGTGATGTAGCCCACAGCACCGGAGAATAAGCCCCGTTTAAAGATCTCGTATTTTTCTATCAATTGCATAGCGCTGACTTTAGGAGCACCTGTCATGCTGCCCATCGGGAAGCTGTGTTTTAGCACTTCACCCCAATTCGAGTCTTCATGAATTTCAGCACTTACCGTGGAAATGAGTTGGTGTACGGTTGGGAAGGTGTAGACGCCAAAAAGCTCTTCTACACGAACGGAATGGTCTGCTGCGGCAATGGATAGGTCGTTTCTTACCAAGTCTACAATCATCACATTTTCGGCTCGCTCTTTAATAGAGCTTTCTAGAGCTTTTTTTATGGCTAGGTCTTCTGCCTGATTTTGTGATCGCTTGGCAGTCCCTTTTATAGGTTGGCTGATAACTGTGTTTCCTGTCTTGCGCATATAACGCTCCGGTGAACCAGAAGACAAATAATGAGTATTGTTTTTCTGAAATGTTGAAAAGGGTGCACGTGTTTTTTTATTGAGTGCGGCATGCATTTTTAGCGGCTCAACGTCTGCATTTTCAGCAATAAATTCTTGACAAAAATTGACTTCATAAATATCACCGAGCTGTATGTGGTTTTGAAGTGTTTTAATTTTTTCGAGGTACTCTTCTTTGGATAAAGTTGGTTTAAAGTTTAAAGAAGTTGGCGGTTGACTGTCAGCGGTCGACTGATGTCTGTTAACTCTATCCCAAATCTCATTCGGATTGTCATTTAAACATTCAATAACCAGTTGCTTACCGTCAAACGCAAATACCGTTTCTGGAATAAAAAAGTGTATATCTGGATTGTGGTGGTGATCTGAATTATTGCTTTCTAAATCTTCAATGGTGTTTTTAAGGTCGTATGCCAATTGACCAAAAAGCCAATCTCTTTTTAAATCCCAATGTTGATAGAGTTCTTCAAAGGGTGCATTTTCAAAATCAAGCGAGTGATTTCCAACGGCAATTAGCCATTCATACTCGCCATATTCCACCATATGACTGTTGCTATTAAGTGCAGAGATAAAATTGAATTGCTGAGCCCAAGACAAAATTTGTTCGAAGGTGTCAAGAGATTCTTCAATGAGAATTTCAATCTTTTTACGTGGAGCTATGCGATGGGCGATTTTCACTAGAGCAAACTTAATAAGTTAGAAGCTTTAAAGGTTTGGAAAACTTTAAATCTTATATTCAATTGGCAAGTTTATTTTTGCGCCTGTGGAGATTCAACAAAAAGACATACGTAGATTAACGAAAGATCAGCTCAAAGAGTTTTTTGCAGAGCAAGGTGATAAAGCCTTTAGAGCGCAACAAGTTTACGAATGGCTGTGGGTAAAGTCGTTAAAGAACTTTGATGAAATGACCAACATTTCTAAACCTACACGCGAAATGTTGAAACAACATTTTACCATTAAGGACATGCATGTAGATGACATGCAACGCAGTTCTGATGGTACCATTAAAAATGCGGTGAAATTGCATGACGGATTAATTGTTGAATCAGTTCTTATACCCACACCAAAAAGAATTACAGCTTGTATTTCTAGTCAGGTAGGTTGCAGCTTGGATTGCACGTTTTGCGCTACAGCGCGATTGAAACGCATGCGTAACTTAGATCCTGACGAGATTTATGATCAGGTGGTGACCATTATGGATCAGGCGAAAGAGTATTTCGACCGCCCTCTGACAAACATTGTTTTTATGGGTATGGGAGAGCCTCTGTTGAATTACAAGAACGTTTTAGATGCCATCCATAAAATTACCCAAGACGAAGGTCTAGGCATGTCTGCAAAGCGCATTACACTTTCTACTGTTGGTTTGCCAAAATTGATTCAGAAGTTGGCAGATGAAGCGCCTAAAATTGGATTGGCAGTTTCTTTACATTCCGCGATAGACGAAAAGCGTGATAAGCTCATGCCGATTAATCAAAAGAATAATTTGGATGAACTGGCAGATAGTTTGAGATACTGGTATGACACTACTGGGCGAAAGGTAACCTATGAATATGTGGTTTGGAAAGGCATTAACGATACATTGGAAGACGCTAAGGCCTTATCGCAGTTCTGTAAAATCATTCCATGTAAGGTAAACTTGATTGAGTACAACCCAATAGACGATGGACCGTATCAACAAGCTTCAGCGAAAGCGACAGACCTCTATATTTTCGAGTTAGAGAAAAATGGAATTCCGGTAAATGTTAGACGCAGCCGCGGAAAAGATATCGATGCCGCTTGCGGTCAGCTCGCGAATAAGACGACTGAATAGATAAGAGAATTAAGTATAAAGACGCTAGATAAGAGTTTAGAAAAAATCAGATCTCAGTATTCAATGCGCATTACTATTATTCAAATTCGCACATTTCTCAACACATATCTAAATTTTACTACTTTTCCGTTCTAACCCAATTTTATGAGAAGTCTCTGGTTTTTCCTTGCCGTACTCATTTTTCCTTTTGCCTATGGGCAAGAACCTTCGAGTAGCGATACTGTTAAAATTCAACCGTTTGTGTTAACAAGTCTTACATCGGCGGCAGAGGAAACAGACGATGCACTGCGAAAAGCTAGAGAAACAATAGAGAAGAACGAAGATTCTTTTGAGATCAACAAACGTTTCTTTGCGTCTTTAGAGAAAAACATAGACCTAAGATCTGATACAATTCAAGAGCAATTAGAAAGTTATAATTTATGGGCTTTAAAGGATATTGACAACGACTGGAGAAGCTATGAAAGTGATTTAGAATCAATCAAGAAAGATTTCAGTCAACTGTCTGATTCATATCAGGATGCTTTGGTTAAAACCACAAATTACACAGATCGGTGGAACTTAACTAAAGATCAAAATACAGATGATATTCCAGAACCTCTAATGATTCGGATAGATGATATGATTTTGAATCTTGAAAACGCAAATACTAGCTTAAGGGATTCTTTAAATATCATTTTGACATTGTTTGATAATGTAGCCAGAGAGCATAGTAGCATTCTGGATGTAAAACAACGAATTGATGCAATTTCAAATGATAAAAAGCTTAATATTTTTGCAAAAGACAGCCCGCCTTTGCATGTGGCCTTTCGCGGAGAGGACAGCGATGAAAATATTGCCGAGCAAATTTCAGGAACATTTACATCGAGTTATGAAAGAACAAGAAACTACATAACTGAGAACCCTGGGTATGCCGAAATCCATATCACCTTGTTTATCATTCTTTGTTTGGCATTTTTATATTTCAAACGCATTTTTCACAAGAATAATCCGGATACGGAGCGTTTCAATTCAACAGCTGTATTCTTAATCAACCACCCTATTTTTGTGGGGATTATCTTTAGTATTTTTCTTGGTTTTTTTGTTTACAAAGATCCACCAGCCTATATCGGTATTAATTTATTGATGCTGATTGTCTTGAGTTTTATTCCATTACTACGAGGCATTACGGAGAAGAAAATACAGTTCATGTACTATTATGTGACAGTATTGTACATTCTGAACTTTACTGAAAACTTTATGACGAGTTACCCCTTTTCTCAGAGGGTAATAATCTTAATGCAGTCTTTGCTTGTTTTGGTGGGTATGGTTTATTTGCTATGGAATCGCAAGTCTGTTCCGGACCATGATATCAATACCATGCGAAAGGTTACAAGAACTCTCTTTCCGCTGTATTTGTTTCTTTCTTTGGCTGCTATTTATGGCAATGTTGTTGGGAGTTTATTTCTCGCACGGATTCTAACAAAAACAATGGTTATTACCATTACGGTTGGGATTATTCTTGTTTTGGTGTACAACATATTTGCAAGCTTACTTAAACTGCTCATGGTAAGTAATGCACGAAGTTATGTGCGCCTCATAGATGCACAAGGCCAACTCATTCAACGTAAAGTGTTGTTCTATTTGCGTATTTATTTTTATTGGATTTGGATTACTGGATTCCTCAAACAAATTGGATTATTCTCGTATATCAAAGAGAGTTTCGAAACGTTTATGGAGATTGGTCAAGATTTCGGTGATGTATATCTCAGTGTTGGTCAAGTCGTAAACTTCATCATCATTCTTGTCATTTTTTCGATCATCGCCAATATTGTAAAAGATTTATTATCTATTGAGGTCTTACCAAGAATGAACTTGAAAAAGGGGATTCCTATTGCCGCAGGTCTAATAACACGTTACACAATTTTGGTACTCGGATTTTTAATGGCTGTTGCTGCGGCCGGCATTAGCTTAGATAAACTTGGTTTTATTGCTGGTGCTTTAGGTGTGGGCATTGGATTTGGTCTACAGAGTGTCGTAGGGAACTTTGTATCTGGACTCATCTTAGTATTCGAGAGACCGGTGCGTGTTGATGATGTTATTACTTCTGGAGCTGTTGAAGGTACAATTGTAGAGATTGGAATCCGTGCAAGCAGAATTCGCGATTGGGATGGAGCTGAGGTAATCGTTCCAAACATGGAACTTATTTCTAGACAAGTCACCAACTGGACGCTTTCTGATTCTAAACGTCGACGTGAACTTTTTATAAAGGTAGAATACGGGACAGATCCGAATAAAGTTATTGAAATAATTAAGACAGTAATCTCAGATCATGATACGGTGATCAAGGATCCAGAGCCGATGGTTCTTTTCTTGGGCTTTAAAGAATTTTCAGCAGATTTTAGAGTTCTATTCTGGGTAACAGAAAATATGCTTTCAACGACAAGTTCGGTTTCCATCGGTATTTATAATGCGCTCAAAGCCGGAGGTATTAACATACCTATACCAAAACGAGAAATTTCAGAAAAGAAAGAGCCATCTAAAAAATTACCCCGCAAAAAAGTGGTGAAGGCAAAAGCTAGTATTGAGAAAAAATCCAAAACGGAAAATAAAGAAACCTAAAAACAACTCTTAAATTTTTAATAATCTTTCTTTTGGTACTTACGATTGGTCTGAAGAGATAGACCTTATCTTAGAAATTTCCTTTTGATCGTATGCAGTAGAAACAATGATAAAACATTAACTGCAGTAAAAATCAACTTCAACGTCATTCTCATAAAACAATCTCTTTGGTAAAAAAATTTGGACCAAGATTAAGCCTCTTAATGCCTATTAACTATGACAAAACTCAGAATAGAGATAAATATGTAATTGAATAGATAGGTATTTTAAGTTTATTATTTGGTAAGCGATACTAATTTTTAGCATTTACTTAAACTAGACTGAGGCTTTGAACGATAGCAATGCCCCATGCAAAAAACTTTATAAAACGGAATAAACTAAGAAGAAAGTAGGTGCGGAATGGAAAGCCTATTACACCTGCTACCATTGCAACTGTTGGGAATGAAATTGGAGAAACAGTGGAAACTACAATCAGCAGTCCTCCAAACCTTTTCAATGTATCAAATTGAGTTTTAAATTTTATATCTACCCACTTCTTGACTTTAGGTAAGGTATGCAGCCATTTGCCAATAAAGTAAGACAGTGCACCTCCTGCAATGGACATTAGGCATAAGGTGAAGATGAGTAGATACGGCATATCGAATTCAGCGGCCCAAAAAATAAATATTGGGGGAGGCAGAATACCAATGCATATTTCAGCTAAAAAAAGAATGATGTGAACAGGAATAATTCCAAAATGCTCCTTGAGGTAAATGGCATCTCTTTTCGGGTGAAAAATTTCAAGCTGTTGTAAAAGAACCAAAACTGCAATAACGACAGCCGCGCCAACTACAATTTTTACAATATTTTCTCTGATGAGTGCATACGCTCCTTGACGTCTGTAATAGACATGGTAAATACTGGCTTTCTTTTTTAATTCTTTCAAGGGCATAGAACGTCAAAAATAGTGAACATGATGTGTTGAAATATGATTTTCTAAAACTATAAAGAAGAGACTCTATTTTGATTTGTCCCTTAATTTCATGATGGGCAATTCAAAATACTTATAAAGCAGAGTTGCACCTAGAAATGTAAAGCTAAAGAACAGTAATAGCAGTATGAATGATTCGGATACTAATCCAAGATCTTTGGGTAAAAACTTTTTTAGATTCAGTAGTACAATGTCTTGAACGATACCAAGGTTAATGAGATAGGCAGAATAGGAGGTGAGACTGATGTAGGTAATCGTTTTGTAAAGAATTCCTTTTCCAGATTTGAGCGCGTTGCAAAGTGGTAAAATGAAAGCAATACCCAATGCAATAAGTGTAGGCCCGAATATTCCGATAAAGAAAACTTCAACGTCATTTCTATGGAAGAAATAGAAAACTAGTAATGAGATGCCAACGGCAAACAATAGTCTTTTTGAACGTCCCCATAATACTGCAGAATAGTACTTAAAACAAGCGGCTAAAACTCCAAACATAATACTGTCGAGTCGTGTTGTGATTTGCGAACGAATGAGCGCATTGTAAAGAGGTAAAGGAGAATCCATAGAACCGATTAAATTATATTGCGAAATACGCTGTATTGTAGAATAAGCAATTAAACCAATTGCTATAATTAATAGGCTGTGAAATGTTTTTAATTTAAAAAAACGTACTAAAATAAAGAGACCTATTGGCGTAATAAAGTAGAACCATTCTTCAATACTCAAACTCCATGATTCACCAAAAAACCATGGCTGAGGCTGCCATAAATTTTGAACAAACACATAGTATTTCCATATAGTAATTCCATCAAAATCTCTAAAACGAGAAAAGTAAGTAACTAAAACGGTAAGAACGAGAAAGTAGTTAGGTAAGGTGCGTAGCCAGCGCCTTTTCCAAAAATTCCAAAGTATATAGAATGTAGGTTTATGATTGTTTTCTAAAATTTTAATTAGAATACCGCCAATCAAGAATCCACTTAAAGTGAAGAAAATAGATACTCCATCATACATGCCCCAGCGCGCATATTTAGTGGGAACAATGTGCTGAATGTAAGTGAGTGCGTGCGCATATAACACAAACCAAATAGCCAGTGCGCGCAGTATGTCTAGGCCATAAATGCGGTTTGGGCTAATTTCTAATCGGAATATGTTTTTTAAGGCTTTCAAGAAAAACGAAAAGTAAACTATTGGTTATGAAATTCTACTCCATTGCATTTTACCACGGTACTTTTTCAAATATTCGTTGCGAATGCTGAGGTGTTTTGGAAGGCTCAAATTGTGATCTTCTTTTAAAAGGGCGATTGCTGCATCTCTGGCTTTTCCAAGAATAGGTCCATCTTTGGTAATGTCTGCTATTTTCAAATCTAACATTCCGCTTTGACGAGTACCCATTAAATCGCCAGGGCCACGCAATTTTAAATCTACATCGGCAACTTCGAAACCGTCATTGGTGCGCACCATGGTTTCCATTCTAGTTTTTCCATCTACACTCAACTTGTAACTTGTTATAAGAACGCAATAGCTTTTTTCAGCACCTCGGCCAACACGTCCGCGCAACTGATGTAACTGCGACAGACCAAAACGTTCGGCACTCTCTATGACCATTACAGAGGCGTTAGGAACATTTACACCAACTTCAATAACCGTTGTGGCTACCATGATTTGGGTTTCACCTTTTACAAAGCGTTGCATTTCAAATTCTTTGTCGGCTGGTTTCATTCTGCCATGAACAATGCTAATGGCATAATCAGGTAAAGGAAATGCACGTCTGATACTTTCGTAGCCGTCATCTAAATTCTTATAATCCATTGTTGCCGATTCTTCTATCAGCGGATATACAATGTAGACTTGTCTGCCTTTTGCAATCTCTTCTTTTAAAAAGCCAAAGACCTTTAATCTGTTTTTATCAAAGCGGTGTACTGTTGTTATGGGCTTTCTGCCCGGAGGCAATTCATCAATAACAGAGATGTCGAGATCGCCATACAGACTCATTGCTAATGTTCTTGGGATGGGCGTAGCTGTCATGACCAACACATGTGGTGGCTTGGAATTTTTCTTCCATAATTTACTGCGTTGTGCAACGCCAAAACGGTGCTGTTCGTCAATGACAGCAATCCCTAAATTTTTGAATTTCACTTTGTCTTCCAAAAGTGCATGGGTGCCGATGAGAATTTGTATTTCACCATTTTCTAAACCGGCATGAATCTCTCTACGTTTCGCAATTTTTACCGATCCTGTAAGCAACTCAATGCGAATTGGTAAATCACCAATATCCTCATTTAGCCCTTTGTAATGCTGTGTAGCAAGAATTTCTGTTGGTGCCATCATACACGCTTGAAACCCATTGTCTAAGGCTATAAGCATACTCATTAAAGCAACCATTGTCTTTCCGCTTCCAACATCGCCTTGTACCAAACGGTTCATGTGTTTGCCTTGGCTGATGTCGGTTCGTATCTCCTTTAAAACACGCTTTTGTGCACCAGTTAATTCAAAAGGCAGTTGGTGCTTGTAGAAGTCGTTGAACAAATCAGCAACGCGTGGAAAGGCAAAACTCTTTATTTGAGTTTGGTTCACTTGTTTTTGAACCAATAAATTGAGCTGTAGAAAAAAGAATTCTTCAAACTTCAAGCGGTAGCGTGCCCAACGCAATTGTTCTTCATTTTGTGGAAAATGCACTGTAAACAAAGACGCTTCGCGCGGAGGTAGTTTGTGTTCAATCCTAAGGTCCTCATTAAACGTTTCTGGAATTTTATTTTTAAGTTGAGGCAAAAGCGTTCGCGTTAAGCGCGCAAATGTTTTATTCGTAATGCCACGTTGGTTCAGTTTTTCGGAAGTAGAATATACAGGCTGTAAACCTTTTTGAATGCTTTTTTCGGCTTCCGATTGCAACTCTAATTCTGGATGTGCAAAGTTCATGATGCCGTTGTAGAAAGTTGGCTTAGCGAACAAAACATAAGGCAAACCAGTCTGCAGCGATTTTTTAATCCACGTTACACCTTTAAACCAAACGAGATCTACCGTGCTTTCTCCATCCGAAAATTTTGCAACAAGTCGTTTACCGCGATTCTTTCCCAACTCTTCAAGTTTGGTAATCTTTCCAATAATCTGAACTTCAACATCGGCAGTTTTAACTTGATTTATTTTGTAAAACTTGCTACGGTCGGCATAGCGAAAAGGATAGTGGTACAATAAGTCTTGGTAGGTGAAAATGTGCAACTCCTTTTTAAGAAGGTCGGCCTTAGCCGGACCCACGCCTTTCAGATATTCTATAGGTGTTTTGAGAATGTTATATTGCACTTTTCAAATATAGAAACGCAATTCAATACAAACCTTTTGCCATGACTTTTGTTATTAAGAATAAATCAATTTTATATTCTCTATGTGTCGTGTTTTTTTGTTTTACGTTTCCAGGTGAAGCTCAGTTTGAAAAGGATAAAGCACGCTCGCGTGTTCTTCAGATAGACCAATTGAGTTTGCACGCCAATTTGGGTTTTGAACCTGAGCAAGGTACAGTTGGAGGCCAGGTAACCATTCAGTTTAAAAATATCTCAAATCATTTGGATTCTATTTGGTTGGATGCGATAAAGATGAACGTTGACCAAGCACATTTAAATGGACTTGATGTGCCCTATAAAATTTATGAAAAAGGAATTGCCCTCTTGCCAGATGAAGAGTTGCTAAAAGATTCTGTTTATACTGTTTTACTCGCGTATGAAGCCTCACCTAAACGCGGCATGTATTTTTTAGGTTGGAACGATTCTACACAACTGGAGCGCAAACAAATATGGACGCAAGGTCAAGGCATAGACAATAGATATTGGTTACCTCATGTAGATGCTCAAAACGACAAATTGACCTGCAGCTTATCTCTAACGTTTAAGAACAGTTACGAGGTTATCAGCAATGGTCAACTCGACAAGAAAGATGAAAGAGAAAACGAGACGACCTGGCATTATAAGATGATTGAACCGATGTCTTCGTATTTGTTAATGATTGCAATTGGTAAGTACGACATGCTTTCAGAAACAAGTGCAACGAACATATCACTTTCCAATTATTACTACCCTAAATGGAAAGACCGCAACGAATGGACGTACTACAAAAGTACAGAGCTATTCAATTGGATGGAGAAAGAAATAGGAGTGGATTATCCCTGGCAGAATTACAAGCAGGTTCCTGTAAAGGACTTTCAGCATGGCGCCATGGAAAATACTACGGCTACAATTTTTGGCGATTTCTATTGTGTGGATGACATCAGTTTTAACGATGACAATTATGTTGGTGTAAATGCGCATGAATTGGCACATCAGTGGTTTGGAAATGATGTCACGGCATTAAGCAGTCATGACCATTGGTTGCACGAAGGGTTTGCTACTTATTACAGCTGGTTGGCAGAAGGAGAGATTTTTGGCAAGGAGCGATTCAATGCACTTTTGATGACTGCCGAAGGCCATAGTATTGAGGACGATAAAACCAACGAATTTCCATTGCATCACAGCAAAGCGGGAAGCATTAAGTTTTATGAAGGAGGCGCCTGGGTTTTGCACATGTTGAAAGCTCAAATAGGAGAAGAGGCTTTTAAAGCATCTATCAAAGCGTATTTAGACAACTATGCATACAGCACTGTAACTACGCGCGACTTTAAGGAGACTTGTGAGCGTGTTTCGGGTAAGGATTTAACTCAGTTTTTTAAGCAATGGCTTGAGCGCCCTAAAATGCCATTTATTGAAGTGACAGCTGACTATGATCCAAAAGAATCGAAGTTTACCATGCACTTAGAGCAAACCCAAAAAGTAACGTCTAGACTACCCGAATATTCTATCAAGATTCCTTTTGTGATTTATACCAATATGGATACATACACTTATAAATCAACATTAGGAAATGTGTCTAAAAACGTTGGTTTGTTGTTAAATCCTAAAGAAGAAATTAAGTACATAGAAGTTGACCCAAGAGCTGAGATTTTAGCAAAATGGAATATTAATGTACCTGATGAATGGGTAGTAAATCAATTGAAAGAAGGTGAAAGTAAGACCTTTGCAACACGTGTTTTAAATTCTGCAGATAGAGAAAATTTAAATGAGGAGACTTTTGAAGATATCGATATGAGCGACTGGCCAAACTATCTTCAAGCGGCTTATGTGAGTTACATAATTAATAATGAAAATTTCTCAGAAAAGTATATCGCATCCCAGATTGAAGAATCATCGCTCGATGCTAAATTGGCTTATCTTAAAATAAAGACGATACCAAAGTCTCATGAAAAATTAGTGCGTTCGTGGCTAAAAGAATCTTCCTATGCTTTGCAAGAACAAGCGCTTCTGAAGTTGTTTATTGACTTTCGTGAGAATGGTGACAGTTATCTAAAATTGACTGAAGGTCTTGAAGGCACTCGTGGGCATAACGTAAAAGTAATGTGGGAGTTTGTGAATTTTGTCAATTCAAAAGGTTCAGGTTCAGCACAAGAATTAATCAACATGACTTCTTCCCAGTTCGACTTCTTAACACGGATAAATAGCTTGGATGTAATCAGTGCTTTGAACTTGCAAGAAGTATCAAATGACCTTTTAACCAATAGTTTTCAGGGTGTATTTCAAGGCAACCGAAGATGGCGCGGAGCAGCTATTACTTTTTTGAGAAAAAGCAATGAAGATCCAAACATGCAAAAAGCTATTTTCGCATACATAGATGCGCACAAGAGTGAGTGGCAATCGTGGCAAAAGAAGAGAGTCGAAAATGTATTCTCTATAGAATTAGAAGATTAACTGAAGCTTTAAGTGCAGGACAAAAATTCCAAGTTTTTAAGATTTCTTCAAATCGTTTTAGACCTAATCGTTTTAAACGGATGCTTCATTTTAGCCGGTGTTTTGCGCTTTGATGATCTAGATGTTGAAAATCCGGAGTATTACAATTACTATGTTCAGCTGTGGGTGTTTTTAAACCTTATTTGGCTGCTGGTAGCACTTATTATTAAAATGTATGATGCGCGGCCAACCTTCGAAATCAGGAAGTCTGTGGGCAGAGCTATCAATGGCTTGATCATTCAAGTTTCTGTCTTAATGCTCATACTTTTCGTTCTAAAATGGGATTACTATTCACGCCTTTTCTTTGTGTATTTCTACGCAAGTTTTGCTCCGCTTATTCTCTTAAGCAGGCTGGTATTTATAAGTCAATTGCGAAAATTTTATCAGAATCCGGCATACCGCAAACCAGTGTTGATTATTGGAGACCGACCCGAAGCACAAGCGTTTTACGATCAGATTTCTGAAAATCAAGATTTGGGAATGAATGTTGTTGGTTGGTATGGCGATTCTCAAGGCGAAAATAAAGCTGGAGATCTTGAAAAGGCAAAAAGTGATTTATCAAGTTTAAAGGCTCAAGAAATATTTTGTGCGCTGAAACCCAATGATGAGCGCATACAAGATTGGTTTCAATTGGCAGATGCCAATTTAATGCGCTTTCGTTTTTTACCTTCACTAGGTGTTAAGAATTTAGTCCATGCGGAAATTGAGTTGTATGGTGATGTGCCTGTTTTAATAACACGTAAAGAGCCTATGGCTTTTAGGCACAACAGGTTTTTAAAACGTCTTTTTGATGTTGTTCTCACATTACTTTTTTGTGTGTTTATCTTTTCATGGTTGTTCCCTGTTTTAGCTCTCCTTGTTAGACTGACATCAAAAGGCCCTGTATTTTTTAAGCAGAAACGCAGTGGATTGAACAACGTAGAATTTTACGTGTACAAGTTCAGAAGCATGGTGCTTAACGATGAAGCTGATACGCGTCAAGCGGAAGAAAATGATGAACGTATTACAAAGGTTGGGCACTTTTTGAGACGTCACAACTTAGATGAATTGCCTCAGTTTATCAATGTGTTGAAAGGTCAAATGTCAGTTGTGGGTCCAAGGCCACATATGTTAAACCACACGAGTGCTTACCGTCACTTAATAGATACGTTTATGGTGCGTCATCTCATAACGCCCGGAATAACAGGATTGGCGCAAAGCCGAGGCTTAAGAGGTGAAACTCCAGAGACAGAAGACATGGAAGCACGCGTTAAAGCCGATGTGTATTATCTTGAAAATTGGTCACTGCTGCTGGATGTCAAAATCATCTTTGTGACTATTTGGAATATGTTGAGAGGGAAATAAAGCGTTATCGATTTAAGAGATAATTCATTTCTAATTTGTTCGAATAGTAAATCTGATTAGAATCATCAATCACCAAACATTCAATACCATCAAGCTCATTGATTAGAGCTATTCCACTTTTTCTTCCAATACAAAACACAGTTGTAGCGAGAGCATCGGCTAATTCAGCATCCGGACAAATAATAGAAACACTGCGCACACCTTCTGTTGGCCAACCGGTTTTAGGGTTTATAATGTGACCATAGCGTTTACCATTAATCATGACAAACTTTTCATAATCTCCAGAAGTAACAACGGCCATATTTGTAATGTTTAACCATAATTTTATTTCGTCCTTTTTAAAAGGGTCGAGAATACCAACGGACCAAGGCTCTTCATTTTCTTTATTTCCCCAGCTTATTAAATCACCTCCGGCATTCACAACACCAGACTCAATTTTATAATTAAACATTATTGCTTTAGCTCTATTGGCTGCATAACCTTTGCCAATTGCTCCAAACCCGATTTTCATTCCCTTTTCTTTTAGGAAAACAGTGCTTTCTTCTTTGTTGAGGATAATATTCTTAAAGTTTATTTTGGCAACTGATTCTGCAATTCGCTCAGTACTTGGAAGTGTTTTGTAGTCTTTGTCAAAATCCCAGACTTTGTCAATCGATGCAAATGAAATATCAAAAAAACCATTGGAGAGTTTAGATATTTTTAGACATCTCGAAATTAACTGAAACAATTCAGAGCTCACTTTTACAGGTTTTATCCCGCCATTTACATTGATGCGATGTGTTTCTGAATCCTCATCCCAAGAAGAAATGAGGCTTTCAATTCTAATGACTTCTTTTTTTGCTGCAATAATGGCTTCCCAAGCCACTTCTTTGTTGTTGCTTACTGCAGTAAAAACAAACCTTGAGCCCATTAGTACAGTATCCATTTTAACTGTTTTTAAATCTTGAGCAAGTGCAGGTATGTTAACTAGAGTCAATAAAATCAGGATGTACCTCATATTTTTAAATCTATAATGCCTTTTCTCTCATTACAAATGGAAAGAGCATTATTTAATAGAAAATTTTCCGAATGCCAATAAATATAAAAACCATGGATGTGTAACCCAAAAAGAAAGGTAAGATCATCGCTTTCAAACCAAGCACGAGCATCACAGATATTACCAATAGTTGAAAGCCTAAACCAAATGTAGAAATACTTGTCATTAACCAATTTGGTAAAACTTTGCCTTTTTCTGCATTTCGGTCAAAGGCATAAATGGTTTTATCGAAAACACCATATAGAAGTTTATACAAGGCAAAAAGAATGTTTACATGTTTTTGAGCTTCGCCTTCAAGAGCTGTTGGAGTCTTGTCTTCAAAAACGCGACTTGTTGTGTCGCCATCAAATTTGTTTCTTAGAATAACATAGTAGTAGTTGTACAATGTGCCCTGTAATTGCAAGCCTAAGAAGGCTGAAAAGCAGATCCATAAGGGAGTATTTGTTACATGCCAAATGGTAATAAAGAACAGTGCATTTAAAATGATATCTGCAACAGAGTCTAAATAACGTCCAGTGTACGAAGGTTTTTGTTTTACGCGTGCCAACTCACCATCTGCTGCATCTAGAATAGACTTAAAAATTATAAAGAAGGCCGCTAGCCAATAGTAACCTGTGAGAATACAATAGACAGCTATGAATCCTGAGATGATGAAACCTATCGTGACGTGAATAGGGGTGAACGGAGTATCCTTTAATCCGTTTGCGATAACCTTAGCGATAGGTCTTCCATAATCTGAAAGATCTAGAAATTTATGCTCTTTTGGTAATTTGGACATTGACTGTCATAGA
>ERZ1046740.486-NODE-486-length-33002-cov-7.314535_pt1 | contig 33002 bp, 28 predicted proteins | sample MGYA00383093_ERZ1046740 | MGnify/ENA primary metagenome ERZ1046740 (study PRJEB29581, sample SAMEA5548363) | metagenome | biome: marine; feature: coastal; material: water | depth 25 m | study: Short-term variability in the microbial, nano- and picoplankton... | reverse complement strand
TGTTAACTGTTGCTCAAGACATAAGCGCGTTGAGTGATCTGTATGTTGATGGTAACGTTTGGTTCAAGGGTGACGGTAGTGGTACCATAAATCTGGGTGACAGTGATACAGATAGTGTTGTGTTTGTCGCAGATGTGAGCAGTAACATAATTCCGGAACATGACGCTATATACAACCTAGGTACACCAACTAAGCAATGGCGAGAATTGTTCACACAGGACATCAGTGCAACTGGTGATGTTGTCATTGACAACAATCTTACAATAGGTAACGACATAAGTGCCCAAGGTGATCTGTATGTTGATGGTAACGTTTGGTTCAAGGGTGACGGTAGTGGTACCATAAATCTGGGTGACAGTGATACAGATAATGTTGTGTTTGTCGCAGATGTTAATAGCGATATAATACCGAACACAAACATGTCGTTTGACTTAGGTACAGCTGACAATCACTGGATGACAACATATACACATGATGTGAGCGCGCATGGTAATGTGAATGTCGAGAATAATATCCATGCCGGTGGGGACACAACAGTGACTGGTGGGTTGAGTGTTAGTGGTCATACACACATGCTCAGTTCTTTGGTAGTGGATCAAGACGTTCGAATCCATGGATCATTAATAGTAGATGACCATGCGTACTTTGGATTTGGTGATGGTGCGATGAACATCGGTATGAGCAATGAAGACAAGATTGTGTTCAATGCAGAGATTGACAGTCATTTGATACCAGATCCTTCTCAGACATATGACCTAGGAGCTATAGATCAGATATGGCGTTATCTATACATACACAAAGTAAACACACATGACTTATCGATAACCGGTGATACTCACTTCTCAGGACCAGTTACAGCACATGATGGTCTGACTGTGGTAGGTGACATAAGTGCGACAGGAGATATATATCTGAGAGCAAATACATTAAGATTTTCTGACAAAAACTTTTTTAATTCTGTTGATGCTAGCCGTGGCCGTGCGTTATGGACATATGTTTATGGTGATAGCGCGAGTAACAATTCGGAATATAATAGTACTACATATTTAAAAACTAGTGGTGGTGAGATTGACGACCTGAGAGTTATGAACGATTTGACTGTTGATGGTGATCTAGAAGTGAATGGAAACATCTACATGGATCATGACATGATGTTAACACGAAGTGTAGAGTATCTAGAATCTGGTGAAGCTCAATATGTTGATTTACAGGGTAACAATCCAAATGACCCTGCACAAAACTCTCAATATATTGTCGCAAATTGGGAAAACATAACCAACACCCATGCACTTGTATTACCATATAATACTACAATTAAAAGAGTGTGTCTACGAGCCAGTAACAGTCAGAATGTTGATGTTAGAGTAGGTGTACATACAAATGATAAAATTGTGATAAACTCAACTGAAAAGGAGTATCAATTGTTTGATAGAGATCCTATTGAAATAAGATCCAACACATTCACTGACAATTATCAAACAGGCTTATACACATACACACCTGGTGCGTCTGCTCAGGCTGGATCCACTCTCGGTTTGAGTATAAGTGCTAGTAGAGAGTTGAGAGATTTAAATGTAACAATCATATTATCACAGAGAGAGACAAAACCTGGTCCACCTGGTTTGTATGATTCTGTGTTGATAGATCATGTTGAAGAGTGGTAATGAAGCATAACAATGTAACATTTGTAATACCTATCTATCAACTAAAAGATTATCATGAAAAAAACTTCTGGCATGTAGTAGACATTATAACATCAACAACAGAATGTAAAATAGTTGTAATTGAACATTGTGTTCTTGCAGATAAAAAATATCCAACAGATAATTTTATAAAAAAGATCTCTGAATATAATAACGTTATATATAAACCGTATGTCACTAGAAACAAATATTTCAGCAGAAGTGAAACAATTAATCGTGGCGTCAAACATGTTGAGACAGAATATGTGTGGATAAATGATGCTGACTGTATATTAAAATTTGCAGAAACAATCGAACGACTACAACCAGAGTGGCGTTTTGTACAACCATATGCATCAATAAAAGACCTGACATCAGAACAAACACACGATGTATTCAACAACAAGAGTATCAAAGTTGATTACAATAAACACGACACCCGCCAGCTACAAATTTTTGGTGCTGGCTCAGTTATATGTCGTACAGAATCGTTTTTGAAAATACAATTTGACGGTAGTTACAAAGGATGGGGATTGGAGGATTATGATTTTTTTGATAGAGTTTCAAAAAAATATGAAATACATGTGATGAGAGACAGTTATGGTATACATTTGTGGCACCCAGAACGAGTGGTGAAAGAAGGTAAACATTACAGAAGCCCATCTACTAATAAATTAATTGCGAACAATCCAGAGAAAATAAGTGAACTAAACTCCAAAGCAAAAAAAATGATCTTAAAAAATAGTGGAGTTAAATTTAAAGTGTATTTTGTAAATTTAGAGCAATATAGTGAGAGGTGGGATGAGTTTTATAAAATTGTGAAACCGATTTGTGAAAAGACTGGTACAGAAGTAATTAGAGTACCTGCAGTAGACACACGAGAGGATATCTGGAAATGTAAAGAGTTTGGTCTCGATTTACATCCCACAGGGTTACTATCCGAGTTTTATTTCTCACATGGTAATGGTGCTGTAGGTTGTTATTTGAGTCATTATATTATCTGGAAAGATATGATCGATAGTGATGTATCTTTCGGCCTTGTATTAGAAGATGACGCAAATTTTCAAGATGTAGCAGATTTTATCGAGAGTGAGAGTTATGCTGAAATTGCCGAAGAGTTTGAATTGATACAATTGAACAGTAGAGATTTGTCCAAACATGCTGCTTTACATCCAGATGATCAAGAAACAATTTGTATAGGGTTTGATGGTACAGAATCATACATGTTAACAAAAACAGGTGCACAAAAAATGTTGAATGTAACTGCAGATAGCTCACATTTTGAGAATATTATAGATCCTATACCACCGTATCTGTGGTTAGATTTCCCCGGACTGACAGGACCGGATAGGAAAGTAAAAACAAAAGAACATTTTCCTTTATTACAACATGACAAGCTAACATGGCACAGACAAAATAGTATTGTTGCGGCAGCAGATAAAATTTTAGGTTTGGCTGGTTATCCTGGGTTGGATGAATCGAAAAGAGTAAAAACAAAATTTGAACCAATAATCGATTTACAAGATACAGAATCTGACATATTGCATGATACTAAAGGTTACTGGCAAATGACAAATGGTGAATTCATGCAATTTGTGTTATCTAGGCGCTACAAAAACTGGAGGAAGGATAGAAGAATAATAAAAGATTTCAAAAAACCTCCTACGGACGGTTCAATAATTGTTGTTTGTGTTGGGCGAGACGAAAAAATATTGATACCGAAATTTATCGAGCATTATGAGTACATGGGTGCAACACATTTCATTTATATTGATAATCAATCGATAGATTCTAGCGTTGAGCTGTTTGTCGAGAATTGTAATGTTGATCTACGTGTCGTGCAGACCGAAAATAGTTACGCTGAAGCTGATTTCGGGTTAAAATGGGTCCATGAAGAGTTGTTGAGCTATTGTAAGGATAAGTGGTGTTTGGTTGTTGATATTGATGAACTATTGATGCTCCGGGATCATGAAACACTCAACACATATATACAACAACTAGAATCAAAAAATATAAACGTTACGCAGAATGTTTTAGTCGAATTTTATCCTCAAGAGTTAGGAAAAGTTTGCGGGAAAGATCCGTTTGAACACTCTTGTATGTATGATAGTTTTAGTCAGAGTGACTGGTATTATGTTGACAAAGCTCCGGATACATCACATGTGATCAAAGGCGGTGTGCGGCAGAGAGTTTTTGCTCACTTTCCAGGACCTGCGAGTAATGAGTCCTGTTGTTTGGTTAAGAAAAGTTTGTTTAAATATGATTTTTACAATACACATAGCGTGTCAGTAGGTATGCACTGGCTATTACCGTATGATTTCTTTGACTGGGATACATATAACGATTGGGAAGAGCATAAAGATAAAATTAGAATTGATCCGGAACTAAATGTATCGGTACATTTTAAATTTGTTGAAACAGACTTAGGACAATATTTTCAAACAAGAGTGGATAGGGGTCAGGATTGGAACGATGGTGAAGAATATAAAACATACATCAAGAATCTACCTGACATATTTTATGACGAGTATGTGTCTTGTGAATATACTGGTAAGCAGACGCTGTTCAATAATACAGTAGATTTACTAAATATATAATATGAGAGCATACACAACAACCGGTGAACTTATTGAACTAACCCCAGGTTTACCATTACCTGAGAGTATCAAGTGTTACTTTATAGTGACAACTGATCAAGAGACACCCAACACAGATACATCACTCGAGTTAACATTCAATTATGGTAAATTAGTGGGTGGTGTGACAAGTGAAACATATAACTTGAGTTTTGTTGCGAGGGTGGGTGATGATAACTATTACACATGCCCATGGTATCCTATTGTAGGTCTTGTGGATCTTTCGGGAGATGACGAGTTCTCTGAAGCGACATTAACTGATCCAGTGATAACAGTTGATCAATTGACAAATGACGACACACCAACCTTAACATGGGAGACTGTACCACGAGCTGAAAGCTATAGAGTGATCGTGAGATATTCTGATTTGATCAATGTTGGTGTCAGTTATGCAAGGTACCAATCGGATATAATATACGATGTTGATACAACACAATTGAACTTCACTCCAGACAGTAGTCTAACACCTGTAACGAGCTTGGAGTACAGACCAATACCAAGTGATGGTTCATTACCAGATGGAAAGTATTCAATCACCATCAAAGCGATGAACACAGCTGGTGAATATAGTGAGTATAGCTCGAGAGTTTTTACTGTCAAAACATATCAACAAGCTCCAAATTCATGGAGCGTGCTGCCACGGGCTACTAAACTTTCATTAAACGGTGATGATAAAATACCGTATTGGGAATGGAATATGTTTGGTGGTACAAAAACAAATCTCACAGTACTGAGAGCATCCACAGCAACTGGGTCATATGCAACAGTCAAAACAATACAAGTGCTGCCTGATGATATGGGTAATGGTGCTTATACTTTAGATGAAACGGATGACGGGTATTACAAAATATCTTTGACAGTTGAAGATAGTGTGGATAATATTTCTGGTACATTTGAGAGTGAGCATGCAATACAGTTAGACAGCACACCTCCAACTGTATCCAATCTAACACACAGTAACGACGGAACATCATACAATATAAACTGGGAAGCATCACAAGATGTGACTCGGACGCAGATTGAAATCAAATACACGGACAATGATATACAATGGGGTGTATCGAAATTACCACCAGGTGTCACAACATTTGGAGCAACATTCCCTCATGAGACGAACCTAACTATCGGTGTTAGAGTATCTGACGATCTCAACAACTGGAGTGATTTAACAACAACACAAATAACAACACCAGCAGCACCTCCAGAACCACCAGTGTATATAAATTATGACGGAGCGTGGTCTTGGGGAACAGTATTAGATAACTGGGATGAAGTGGAGTATAGTCTTAATGGTGGTGATATTGTTCGATCATACCCGGTACCGCCAGGAGTAACCGGGCAAGATCGTGTAAGTTATCTATCCACTGCTTGGGGATTAAACCAACAACCAATCGATCGAACAATCGGGTTAAACTATCTGAAAGTTCGAGTTATAGTGGATGGTGTGAGAAGTGAATGGAGAGATTCCACCGGAGTCAGCGTAACATATTCACCTGAATCTGTAAGCAATTTGAGCACAACATCCACCGAGAGTCCAGTGACTTGGACGTGGGACGCACCTACATATTCAGACACTCTCTATATTATAAAAATAGGTGATGTGGAGCAAGATACGGCTGCTACTGGCACAGAATACATCGCAACATTCTCAGAGTACGGTACATACACAATATCAGTCACTCCATATCGTCTAGACGCGGATGGTGTGAAAATATTTGGAAATGAAGTGACAAATACTGTAATACTAACAGATCCATCCGCTGGAGAATATGATATTGAAACACTACCATATCTGTTTAGGTATCAATTAGATGGCATAGTTGGTACAGGTGCTGAGACTGATGAGAGAATTGAAAAATGGACTGATAGTTCCGGGAATGAATATGACTTGACACCACGTTACAGTTCGTCCAGACATGCCACACTCACACCCGGTGGTGGTGTCAACTTCAATTTAGATCGAGTCACTCCATTGTTGAACGATAGTGTTCAATGGCCGGATAACTTCTGTGTGTACCTTGTGTATAAACAGAGTGGAATACAACCAGCAGTCAATAGAGGTTGGCGGTCTAAATTTTTTGGCGTGCCTGCTAATTATGATTCAGACCCGGAAGTGAAGAATACATTCAGTGTAGGTAACGACTACATTCAATACAGACCAACATTTGCACCAATAGACCGGACCGCTTCCACTGGTACCACCGGAGTTGGGTATCCTCAAACGCGTTTGAGTTTTGGCTATATGAATAACAGTGGTATGATTATAGTGACTGCAATCTGGCAAAAAAGTAAAACAAATATCTTGTCTGCTTGGCGCGACGATGGTAGTGGAGATAGCGACAAGGGCCAGCAGAGCGCAACAGCTCCTAGTATCAACTATCCAGGTATTGAATTAGCTGGTGGACAACTTGGCTCATACTCGGCAAACATGGAAGTTTTTGAATTCGGTGCGTTCGAATTGACATCTGAAATCACCGACATACACAACGATACAAGTGTTATCGTTGACAAGACTGTTGCGGAACTGGCTAGCAGAAACAGTATGCTAACTAATGCACAATATTGGAATAATCCATACATAACTTAATAAATACTTACATGGCATTTTTAAAAGAAACAGTAGACTTCACTTCAAACGGTAGATTCACACCTGAAGACCTAGATGTAGCATGGGCATACTTACAAGTTAAACAGTTGTATGATATAGAACAATCAAGTGAAGGTACAAAAACAATTAATGTCGGTAATTTTACACAGAAAGTAAAGGAGGCATATTTAGCAAATCTAGCATCTAGTGTCACTAATCAAGGCACTCCAAACAATAATATTGACATTGGAAAATTACCAGGTTTTATAAAGGATGGTGCAGATCTAAGCATACCGAAGAGAATAAAAATGAAAAATTTCTGGACGTTCACGGATGTTAAGTCGACTCAAGGTGTGTTTGATGCCAAGACAGGACTGTACAGTACATTCACCAATTGTAGCTGGCAAACAAGCACCGGCCAAAAAGATACAACTCTTTTCAATTTGAATAGTAATGGTGTGTTGAGCTTAAATGATGACGGTACGCTGAGAAACGATAGAAATTGGGCATTGTTTATTCGGGGACACACTAGAGCTGTGACGAGAGGCACTTTCTTCTCAAAGGGTGGTTTTGAATTTGCTTTCACAGATACACTATTAAGAATATCATCAGGACCAAGTGGTGAGCAGTGGAAGAGACGGCAACACAGTTACTATGTGGTTGGAGATATAAACGACTATAACTACAAAAATATCGATGTCGTTGTTGTGCGTGAAGGTATCAGCATGCGAGTTTATATCAATGGAGAGGAAAAAGAAATGACTGTTCCATCAGAACAACCTGAACCGTTGCTAGGGGCAGACAGTGAATCGACTCTAGACCTACCAGGCAAGACTTGGCTTTATATTGACAAGATCTATATATCTGATATTGATACAACAGGTGACGATATCGTGAGTGCTGATGGTGTGTATACCGGATTACCAAATGACTACAAATATGCACATGATATGGACATATATGACAGCTTTTTTAATTTTAAAAGCATGATACCTGATAATGCTGGTGGATTCGCGCGAGTGTTTAATAGTAACTTATATGAAGATGGTGTTGGGAAAGCTAAAACTGAATGGGTAAAACCACCTGTCAAAACAACTGCAAACGGATATATACCGAAAACATCATGTTTGAAATTGTCAGGTAAGCAGTTTTTAAATGTCCCGCAGGTCAATTTCAAAAAAGACTTCACACTGTCATTCTGGGTATCGACAGCTGCTCGAGGAACTATACTCGACTTACCTGGAGAAAACGGTGGTGGTACACTCGGTTATAGTACTGGTACCGCCGGAGACAGTGAGAACCAAGGTCTCCAGCTCTGGCTGAAAGGTCTTGGTAATAAGAAATTACCACTGTATGGCAATACAGGTGATCAGGCGAACACCTGGAATCATATAGTTGTCGTTAAATCTGGTAAAAGTTTATGTGTTTGGTCCAATGGTAAGGCAACAAAATGGACATGTGTGAGGCTAAGTGAAGCCACGGAAAATGATCTAGGTATGGTCACTCCAAAATTCAAAGGAATTGGTGCTACAGAAGAATTATATATCTCACATGTACGGGTCGCTGAATATGCTGTAATGAACCCACCGGTGGATAATATCGGCTTGAAAACAACATGGACGGATGTAGATGAGTTGAAGAGAGATACAGATACTCAACGTTTAAGTAGTTATATTCCAGACTATTTATGATTTGTGACAGTGTTATAACATTATTGATATCACAACCTCGTTCAGGCACAACTACATTTTGTGATAAGATTGCTGAACTCCCCAGTCACGGATGCATGTACGAAGCGTTCAACATAAATAACCCGTTATATTTAACTGAGCAAGAGTTGAGCCGCGTTAAATTCGATCATTATGTGCGTGATACAATAGCAAAAACTGATTGGTTGAGGAATAAAAAGTATATATCTTTTAAAATGTTTCAAAGAGACCTACTATTTTTTAACGAGATAATGAAACATGATATAGTTGATAATTTAGTATATATCAAGCGTGATTACAAATCTGTGTATGAATCACTAAGGAGAGCTCTACTCACCGGTGATTGGGCGACAACACCTGACAGAAGAGAGAGAGGTGTGGGTATCGATAGATCCAATGTCATTAGTAGTGACAAGATAAAAACATACGACAAATTTGCAACAGAGACAAAAAATTGGTGGAAACACACAAGGAAAATCGCTCAGAAAAAAGGCTTGCGATACAAAGACGTGCTCTTCACGGAAGTTATAGATGATAAGTTTGATATACAAAACATTATGGAGCAATGGTAATATCACACAAGTATAAATTTGTATTCTTTCACACTCCTAAAACCGGAGGATCATCTGTAAATCAATCACTATATGAATCCGGCCACCGAGAGAATTATGTGCATGGTGATGGTTTTATTGAAAATATAGACGAGAATCACGTTGAATGTAGCAATATCAATCAACACACAAGACCGGTAGAGTTATTTGGTTCAATGCCAACTACTGACTGGGATGACTACTTTAAGTTCGCGTTCGTTAGAAATCCATACTCACTAGAGGTTTCAAAATACTTTTATTATATCAAAGAAGCTGAAAGTGAAATTCAAGATAGTTTTCATGACTACTGTGTCAAGACAAGAGACGATTGTGAGACGTTTGATGATTTCGTCCGTTATGAAAAATATGAATACGATTATAGTTTCAAGTATTACCTTTGCAAGAATAATGAGTTGATGGTTGATTATGTGGGTAAGCTAGAGACACTATGTAGGGATTATAAGATTATCACAACTGCGTGTGGAATTGATTCTAAACTTATTGATGTTAGAGTCAACGAATCAAAACACAAACACTACACCGAATATTATAATGATGAAACTCGTCAAATCGTTGCAGAGAAATATGCAAAAGACATTGAGTATTTCGGGTATGAATTTGGAGATTAAAAATGATAAGTATTAAGGAGATGGTAAGATGAAAATTGATGGAAAAACAACTTGTATTGATATAAAGAAGTATAATTTTACGATAAATTGTATTGTAAATGAGTACAAGGATATGCTTGGACGATAATCACAATGGAAAAGACTGCAATATATCAATTCATCACTCCACTTGAAAAAAATAGTTTATATAAAAATAGAAAAATATACCATGACAATTTTGTTCCGACTGTTAAAAAATATGCTGATTGTGTAGGGGCAGAGTATAATTTACTTGGTAGTGAGTTGACCGCCGATCCAACCGCATCCTGGATGAAGGCCTTTGCATGGCAGTTTAAGGCAACCGGACTTTTGGAAAAAATGTGTGAAAGTGATTATGATAAATTTTTATTCTTGGATGAAGATATCGAGATTACGGAGTTTTCAAAAAATATTTTTGATATTCTTGGGCGAGGGTTTTATATGAGACCCTATCGGGCAAAAAGAATTAAAACAATTAAGCAGAATTATAAGGCATCGGGTTGGCATGCTGATAATTTATTTAATTTTGGTGTAGTTTACATTTGTCGTTCTGAGTTAGAGGCATTGTGTGATGTTGATGTGTCTAATAAAATTGAGTTTAACAAAGATGGTATAGCAATGAAACCACCTCCATATGACAAAATGAGGATTCCTATTGATGAGTTGATGCTTTCTTTTAAAATATGTAAATCTAAAACTTACCCAAAACATCTGCCTTTGGAGTGGCACTGCCCTGCTGAGTATGCCTTGAACGAGCACGGATACATTGATAAAACCAAAGGTAATTTTATTCACTATATAGGTGGTAGATTTCTTGATGAATATAAACGAGGAAATTTTTAGATATGAATTTTAAATCTTCATTGAAAATGCAAATGTTTTACATAAGTATTAGTGTAGGGGAAAGGGAACCTAAAAAATGGCAGTAGATATAGAATTTAACGTGAGAAACGGCATGACCGTAGGCTCAAACAAGCACTTAGTGCTTGATGTGAACGGTGCACTTAGTGGTAGTGATATAACCTGTACCTCGGGTCAAATTTTAAGTGGAGGTGTTGATTTACTAGATGTGTTTGATACTTCTTTGAGCTCAGACGCGAGCGTCGCTATAGATGTATTCAAACGTACGGACCCATCTAATATTGCAGTTCTGACTATATCTGTAGCTGGAGATTACCTTCAAACGGTTGATGCAAGTGTGACCAAATTCGATGTTGTGGACACAGCAGAAGCATCCAGCATCACAGGAGTCTCCATCACCACAGACAATCAATTGTTTGTCCACGGTGACACACTTTACTACGTAACAGACAATGATGCCGAAAGCGGCACCTGCACTGTTGATGCAATTTCAAACATAGCAGTCTACACTGACTACAACGAAACATCACCCACTGTTCTGAATCTAACGGACAAAGGGTTGACAATCACATATGATGATAATCAACACAACGCTCTGACATCTACGGATCATGTACCCGCTCCAATCAATTTTAGCGAGCCTGTCAACAGTGCCGACTGGACCAGCACATACACCACAGTCGCAGCAAACAGTGCCAGTTGGGCATCTTCTGGTGGCGGTGGTGGTGGTACATATAGTGAGACAATTGGTGATGGTACAAGTACAGAGATATCAATAACACACAATTTAGACACAGAAAATATAGTTTATTCTGTAGCTGACGCGACAACAAAGGAATTCGTGTTTGTGCAAGGAGAGGCCACCACAGGTGACATCTTGACACTCACGTTTGACCAAGCACCAACACAAGACGAATACAATGTGACTGTAATTGGAGGTGCGGGTAGCGGAACCAACACGATACAGACTGTAACAACCACAACACACACCCAGGTTGCTGACACAACACATCATCTGTATGATGATGATACAGCAGGAGATGATATAGTTGTCACACTTGTGTCACCGGCGACAATCGTCAAGTCAGTCACTCATAAAAAGATAGGTTCAAATCATAATGTTATACTAACACCCCCGACTGGCGTGACCATTGATGGTTATAGTATATATAACATAACACAGCAAAATGAGTCAGTCACATTATTCACAGATGGTATTAATTACTACATACAATAAATATATTTAACTGACGATGACAAAGAGAATAAATTTTAAGAGTGATGTATTTTTCGCTGGATCAACCAGCAAGAAAATATACACCACAGAACAATTACCTTACCGCGCAAAGGAAGGGGACATTGTGTTTGATTCAACAATTGGATGTCCAGTGTATTACACACAAGGATTGTGGAAGAGAGCGAGTGATGACACCACAGTGAAAAATGTAGTGTTGGATGTTTACATTTTAGCCGGAGAGACAAACATGCTAGGGTCAGCTGATAAAACCTCCGGAGTGCCTGGTGGAAAAACAGAACAGACTGGAATGTTCTATTCATCTCATCATGAAACAAGAAGTGACGCTGAAACAACTCAAGTGTATAGTGATTGGTCTGAAACTGTTGATATTGGATCGACCAGTGAATTTGGTACAAGATTCGGTCCTGAGATTGGATTTGTGAGTAAGTTGAATGATGATCAAATCACACTGAGCAAGGCTGCAATTGTAAAATACACAGTCAATGGTTCAGAAATGTCATCAGGTGATAACACGAAGTCTGACTGGGACAGTCAAGCAACAGGAACCAAGGAGGGTGATTGTTGGAGAGGATTGCAGTCAGCTATCACGGACGCAACTACCAAGCTGACCAATGATGATTACGCTTACCGTATTGCTGGGTTGATATTCTGGCAAGGTGAGAGTGGTGCTGATGTCACCAAACTAGAAACATTCGTGAGTGATTTCCGATCATTGATGAACACAACATATAACGTCACTGATTCAGATAAATTTCCTGTGGTGATAACACAGGTTGATGCAGCAACAGAAGTATCCACAGTTGCATCAAATGATGATTATGTGACCATTGTTGACGCTGGTGATCATGGACAATCACCCACAAACATTCTGGTTGGTGCAACAATAAGCAGTGGAAACTCGGATGTTGATTCTAGTGGTGTTAATGACATGTTTGAGATTGGAGAAGAGTTCGCATTGAAGCTATCATATGCAGCTGTTGGTCTGGACACATTTTGGACTCCTGCAGCAATATCCACAAGGTTATGGTTGGATGCTGATGATAAAACACAATGGGAGATAGATGCTCTCAACAAAGTGACACAATTGAACGACAAGAGTGGTACAAACAGTCACATGACTTTGGTCAATGCTACAACAGGTGTTGATGCAGGTAATAACATTTTGATATACCAGCAATCAAATGATGCGAATTTCATAATCCCCAATGGAATCGCTAGCGGTTTCATGACACACGACAAACAACAATGGTTTATTGTGTTGAAACCAACTAGTATTGTTAGTTATCTGAGTCCGACCATCTCGCTGAACGGTCAAAGTTCTCCAGGTGTAGCTGAGCAGTCAATACTATTCAGCTACGGTGTTGATGGAAAAGAAACTGAATTCCACGGGCGTTGGTATTGTCACGGTGCACCTGATACATGGCGACCGGCCACCCAAACATACACTGATCGTCAATCAGATCTTAAAAATCAATGGTCCATAATAAGCCCGGAGTGGGACATAGCGAATGCCAAGGCATCTCATCGATTGAATGGTAATGATGTGATCATAGATGAAGATTTTGGAGGTTCATTGATATTGAGCAGTGGTCGCTTGAGACTGTTTGAGTATGGCGATAACGTGATAGATGGTGAGATGGGTGAGATCATAATCACCACAAACACATCAACCATGACCAGACAAAAGATCGAAGGATATTTAGCACACAAATGGGGATTGACCGGAGAGCTTCCAGCCGCTCACCCATACAAAACAACACACCCTTAACATTTTAATATGACTTATATACCACCAAAGAAATTCACAACCGACAAGTTACCTGCGACCGGTGAAGATGGTGACATGGCTTTCCATGACACACTGAAAACACCTTTGTATTGGAACAACGGATGGCATCAAACGACTGACGGTGCATTTGTTGGTCCGATCGATTTGTTTTTGATCGCTGGTCAGAGCAACGCTCATGGTCATGCTGATGTGAGTGGGTTGGATGATGATCAACTCACAACTAATGATGTATTATTTCATACATCTTGGCATCATGGCACAAGCAACGCTAGTGACACACAATATTATATTGACTGGTCAACTGATGTTGTTGCTGGAGAAACCACCGGCACAGCAGACACGGTACCAATTGACAACACAAAGTTTGGACCAGAGGTGGGGTTCGCTCGAAGAGCAAAAGAGTTGAGCTCAACTAAAGCCAAGATTGGTATTTTAAAGTATGCAGTTGGTGCTAGTCAATTGACAGCTGATCAAGACAACACAACGAACAATTTCTCCGATTGGGATCTGACCGCAACTGGTGACAGGGAGGGTGACGCGTTACGCGGCTGGAAGTCAGCTGTGACAGATGGACTGAGCAAATTGACAGCAGCCGGTTTGTCATACAACATCAAAGGTTTGATCTGGTGGCAGGGAGAGAGTGGTGGTACGGTTGACAATTATAAAGCATTGTTCACACACATGCGTGATTATCTAGACAAACCCAATCTACCAATAATTGTGACTGTGATCAATTATGTTGATTCTATCCGAGACAAATACTTTCAACTGGCAACAGATGACGACTATATAGAGTATGTAGATTCTGGTGAGTTTGGCCACATGGAGCATGGTGGTAACCCTAACCACGTTGGTGCTATTGGTGAAGGTGGTTCACCTAAAGACATGTTCAATATAGGCATGGAATATGCAAATGTGTTCGCAACAATGTTTGGTGAATCTCCGATCGCGAAAATTGATCAAACAATAACATTTCCTGAGCAACCAACTAAAGACCTGATCTCCGGCACGCACATTATTCAAGATGTTCATGCAAGTTCTGGGCTTGATGTTACTTACACATCTAGTGACACATCAATAGCAACTATAGCTGATGGTGTTGTCACAATGTTATCAATCGGCACGATAACCATCACCGCCACACAAGCCGGAGATAACTCATACAACCCTGTGTCAGCAACTCAAACATTGGTAATCGCTGACAGTTTGTGGAACCCGGAGTTTGACAACGGTGTGGCTAGCTGGTGGGATGCTAGTGACACAAACTCACTCACAATAGAATCTGGAACTGGAACAGTCACGGAATGGAGAAACAAAACAGCTGGTGGTCCGGATTTTGTACAATGGATCGGAGACGCGGATCAGAGCACCGAAACAGTAGATGGATCCGACCTTGATACCATACATTTGAATAATGATGCACTCAAGACAACCATACTCACAAACACACAAGCAGAAATTTTAGGATTCACCGTCGATCCTACCAAGCAAAAAGATCTGATCTGGTATTTTGTAGCTCGAGTAGACCCTAGCGTCGAACAAACCACAATGCCTAACAATAACGAAGCGTTGATTTGGTTTGGTGGTTCCACATCATCAGCCCCAACCGGTACGCTCCGGCAGCATATTTTGTTAAACACCTCCAACTCCTCTACAAACAATTTATTTTGGTACGACCATCTAGCCAGTAACACTCCCTCAACTATTCTTTATCACACAAAGAACGCAACATACCCGGCCGCTACAAGTCCTGATTGGTTGATGATTGGCACAAGATTCAACTATTCAGGTGACAACATGAGCACCTGGCAAGTTGGTGGTCCTGTGGTGGTTGATAGTGCCCTCTCCAATGATCCAGTCGACACAAATGTCAATATATATTTGAACAAGTATCAAAAAACACTTGAAGGTGAATGGGGCGAGATTGTTGTATCTTCATCCACTGACCAAGCGACTAGACAGAGAACGGAAGGATACCTTGCTCACAAATGGGGTCTTATTGCGAGATTGCCGAGTGATCATCCATATAAATCTAATGCTCCTGGAACAGGCCTGTGGACACCAAGTGAAACGACAACAACACTTTGGTTGGATGCTGATGATGCAGCATCCATTACTCATTCATCCAATGCAGTCAGCCAATGGAGTGACAAGAGCGGTAACGGTACTAATATGGTGCAGTCAACGGCATCCAAGAAACCTACTCTTACCAACAACGGCTCAAATTCACTCCCTACACTCACCTTCGATGGTGTTGACGACAGTTTATTATCAACACAAAGCGTAGGTGCAAGTCAAGCGTTCACCGTTTACTCAGTAGTAAGAAATATTAGCCAAAGTACGCGAAGAGATTACTTGTTTGATGGTACTGCCAATGATACCACACGATGTTTAATTTCACTTAACCAAGCCGGAAAAGTGATGATATATGCGGGGGAAATACCTGGTAGTCCCGGCACCGACTGGGGGAATAGTAACATATCAACACCCTCAGGATTTTTTATAGTTGCTGCAATTTTTGATGGCTCCACGTCCCAAATTGGTGTAAATGGAACCCACATAAGTAATATAGATATACATACTAACTCGCTTGGTTCTATGAGAATGGGGACCAATTATGGTGCTGTAAATGACTTCTTTGAGGGTGACATTGGTGAATTTATAATAGTGGACGGTGTAGACCCACAATCAAACATTGAAAGGATAGAGGGATACTTGGCTCACAAGTGGGATCTAGTCTCAAATCTCCCCAGTGATCATAAATTTAAATATTCAGCTCCAACAGGACCGACTGGAGATGATTTGCACTGGACACCAGACACAGTCCAAGACATTTCAGTTTGGTTTGATGCTGCTGATTTAGATGGTGACGGACATGTTGATTACTCATCACCTGGAGCCATCAGCTCCTGGAATGACAAGAGTGGTAATGATCGCCATGCATCATCCGCGGTTGGTACTCCTCAACTATCAACAACTGATGGTCCGAACAATGGCAGGGTTGTTAAATTTTTGAAGAATCAGGACTACATGCCTGTCGATGGCTCGTTCTTCGTCAAGGACATGTTCTTTGTCTTCCGATCACCAACTGCGACATGGGACGGGTATGGTGGTCCTTTGGGTCGGAATCCGGAAGCGGGTAATAACCTTAGAGGTTCAAATTATATCACCCAGCACCTTGACACTATTTTTCATAGTAACCAATACCCTGATGAGGTGCACAAAAACGGAGTCGCTTTGAGTGGTAATTTTGATCTTGTAACCATAGACGACTACATGATCGTGAGAGTTGTTGTTAATGACAATGACACCACCGACAATGCATATCATATGATAGCAAGGGTCACCGGATTGAGCTGCTCCTTAGACATTGCTGAAATTGTTGCTTTTGGTAGCAAGGTATCTGATGCGGATGCGGATTCTGTTGAAGGTTATCTCGCACACAAGTGGGGCTTAGAAGGAGAACTTCCATCCACACACACCTACAAAGCTGTGCCACCGGAACTATAAATAATTAAATGACAACTGAACATAAAAATTTAAGCAATCTAAAATTGCGATTCGAAGACGGAGATCGACCTACAGGTGAAGACTTTGAGAGGTTGATAGATAGTTGTCATAACACACGTCAATTGACTGATGTTACAATCACTAAAAGTTTGAGTGTGCAAGATGTTTTGACTGTTGATGGTAAAATAAACACACGTGATGTCGTTGCAGATGGAGCCAAGCTGGATAGCCTGGATTCCTTTGTGAGATCCAATAGTGACAGTTGGGAAGAAACTGACCATATACTACAAGTTAATTCGACGGTTGTAACTGTTTCTAGCGTGTTAGCGAGTAATATTAATAGCCTGAATTATACATTATCAACATATGTTGATGATAATGTCTCCATACTAAATGGCAAAATTGATACGAATGTTTCAAGTCTAAGCAATCAATCTATAACCAATCACACGGAAATAAATCAAGCACTCGAAAGCAGTGTAGATCAATTGAATGGGTTGATAACTAACAACTACACTGAATTAGATGGAAAGATAGATACAATAGAATCATCCATCAATGAAAAGATTGATACAGTAAATGTTACGCTAACATCTAAAGATTTAGAGTTATTAAATTTAATAACAAATAATACAAACAATATAACCAATACTATTACAACCGTCTCAGAAAATTCCGCTGCTTGGGGAGTTGATTTACATACCAATGAACTGTCTGGGATGGTGGATGTATATGTTGATAACGCTAGACATAACGACGTTTTAAAGTATGATAGTGTTGAAAAAATGTGGTACCCAGCTACAGATCTACACGGAGAAGGTCAACATGTAGATACGTTTGTAGAGATGCATGACACCCCGGTTACTTACACCGGTGCTAATAAATTTGTTAAAATTAGTGAAACAAATGACAGATTGATATTTGTGGAACATGATACAGATAGCTGGGATTTATCATACACATTAATTAAGACCAACAGCGCTAACTGGGCAGAACAAACAGATGTTACGGATCTAACTACAACCGTCAGAACTAACAGCGCTAACTGGGCTGACCATACAGATGTCACTGACTTAACAACAACCGTCAGAACCAACAGCGCTAACTGGGCTGATCATACAGATGTCACTGACTTAACAACAACCGTCAGAACTAACAGCGCTAACTGGGCTGACCATACAGATGTCACTGACATCACCAACGGTCTTGACAATGTTACAACAACTGTCAAAACTAACAGTGCGCAATGGGCAGAACAAACAGATGTTACGGATCTAACTACAACCGTCAGAACTAACAGCGCTAACTGGGCTGACCATACAGATGTTACTGACTTAACAACGACAGTACATACTAACAGCGCTAACTGGGCTGACCATACAGATGTTACTGACATCACCAACGGTCTTGACAATGTTACAACAACTGTCAGAACTAACAGCGCTAACTGGGCTGACCATACCGACGTGACGTCTATATCTGACGGACTTGATAATGTCACAACAACTGTTAAAACGAATAGTGCTAATTGGGCAGTATTGGATATAAATGGTAAATTAGAGACAAGTCAAATACCAGAGCTTTCAATAACAAGAGTCCATACAGTACAAGCTCCAAGTGATGTGGAAATTTTGAGCCCAGGTACAGGGATTCAACCAGGTGATATTGTAGTTGTACAGTCATCATACGATAATCTGATCGCCATGGTAAAGGATCCTGATGGTGTTTATGATGTCGCGACAAAAACATACACACAGTACAATAAGTTAGCTGTACCGGCTGCTAGTGTCAATACTGTTAATGGTGAATTTGGTCCTAATGTCATTATATCAACTGATGATATCTCTGATGTAGATCAAGACAACAAGTGGGTTGCACAAGATGATATTAATAGATGGAATTCAAGTACTAGTGCGTTTGTGAACGTTAGTGGAGATGAATTAACAGGAGATCTAAACACAACTGCAAAAATTCTTTCCGGAGGTGTTGAATTACATGATATATTCTCAATCAACACAAACATCAACGGTGATCAGGTAGTTAACGGTGATCAGACAGTAACTGGTACTATTAACACAACCCGCGTTAATAGTTCTATGTTTTCAACCGCTGGTAAATTGGGTATTACACAGGATGTTAATGTAGGTGGTAATATTCTGCATATTGAAAACGGTATAATTATAGGAGTAACAGATGCACAATGAGTGGAGATGGTACCCCGGTAAAGCCGCTAAGTGCATTCTATAGTACAAACTTAAGCCCTATAGTTGATTCATATGAAAAATTAGCTACTAGGATTGCATATACATTGGGATACCCTCAAGTGAATGTTGAAGCTCACCAGAATCAAGTTTTTGAAAATATAAGCATCGCGATAGAAATGTTCAGTAAGTTCGCTGGATATACAGAAGAATTTCTAACATTCAACTCCAAACTATATAAGCCCGGCAAGGGGTTGAGAATGGATGTTTTGTTTACTGCAACCGATCAATTAACACATAGTACCCCTAGTAGTGAGGATTCTACGTTCGATGACTCGTTATATGAAATTGGTACATCTGCAATCGGAGAGAGCCCGAAGAACTTCGCGGTATCCTATCAGGATGGTAAGCCTAACATGAAAGGGTATGATTATCTAACGGACAATTATAGAAAAGTTGTCGATATATTCGCATTTGAAGAGGGAAGTTCTTCTGGTATTAATACTTTATTTACAATAGAGCAAACATTAGCTCAACAAACGTATTTTAGTTATGCGTTAGGTAAGTATGGGTTTGATTTGATTAGCTGGTTCACATTAAAAAATTGGTTAGACATGAGACGCAAACTTTTGAGTCAGGATTATTATTACAGATTCAACGACAGAACACAAACACTATACTTAACACCGGAGCCAGGTGGAGGTTCCAGAAGGACACATTTTTATGGGATTGTAGGAGCTTATGTCGAGAGGCCAGTATGTGAGTTAGTTAGTGAGCAATGGGTGTATCAATATGCACTTGCATTAACAAAGATTATAATTGGTAGAATACGAGGAAAATATAGTGGGACCAATTTATTTGGTGGTGGGTCTCCTAATTACAGTGAACTACTATCAGAGGGAAATGCTGAGAAAGAGAAATTAGAACAGAAGTTATATGAAGGTGTACCTGGGTTTGGTGACGGTCAACCTCCACTCTTCTTTGTAGGTTAATATGGACTATATATTTAAAATAAAAATAACACGTGTCGTGGATGGTGATACAGTGGATGCTGAGATTGACCTCGGATTCAATTTAACACTCAACAAGAGGATAAGGTTACATGGAATAAACACTCCGGAGTGTAGAACTAGAGATAAGGATGAGAAAATCAAGGGTATTGCTGCTAAGAACCGGTTACAGGAGTTGGTAGATGAACAGCAAGGAGAATTGTATCTAAAGTCCATGGACCAAGGCAAATTTGGGAGATGCATTGGTATATTGTTTGAGAAGGATTTTGACTCATATAGTTTAAATGATATATTAGTACAAGAGGGGCATGCAGAAATATATTCCGGGGGTAAGAGAAATTAAAAAAAAGCCTTTTAAAAAATATAAAGAATACCGGCAAGGTATATATAAACCAGTCAATAACTTAAAATATAAGGGTGCAAAATATCCTAGATATTTAAGTAGTTGGGAACTCAAGTTTTTTAAGTGGTGTGACAAAAATCCGTATGTTGAGAGCTGGTCTAGCGAGACTGTATATATACCATATATATCACCAGTGGATGGTAAGCTACATAAATATATTGTAGATAACGTTGTGCATATTCGAGAGAGTGGTAACCTGGTTAAATATTTGATAGAGATTAAACCATACAAACAAACACGACCTCCAAAAAATCATGGGAACAAAAAACAGACTACAGTGATATATGAAAATGTGACATGGTCTGTAAATAAAGCTAAATGGGAGTCAGCTAGAAAATGGGCAGATAAAAATGGTTACAAGTTTCAAATAATAACAGAAAAAGAGTTCAATATATTTACTAGATAATGAGAGTTTATAGTAGATATTTTACATGGAATGTAGGAAGCACTCACAATTGCTCGTACATGTACAAAAAATACCAAAGCATTAGACAGTAGAAATACAGCGCTCTTGAATAAATACTTTAGACAATGCATGCTAAACTATTAATAGAGACGAGCGATCCCTCGGAATTTGAATATATAATCGAGGAAAAAAACAGTAACTCAGAGCCTAATATTTATATAAAAGGACCATACGCTATGGCTGAAGGTGTGAATAAAAATAAGAGAAGTTACTGTCCTAAAGAGATGGCAACCGAGGTTAAGAGGTATCATGAACAAATGATAAACACCAAACGTGCATTAGGTGAACTAAATCACCCAACTAGTGCTGATGTTGATCTCGAACGCGCATGTCACCTAGTAACAGAGCTCAGTTCTTCAAGTGATAACCCGAATGTGTATATTGGAAAATCAAAAGTATTATCTACACCAAGCGGTATGATAGTACGATCTTTAATTAGAGATGGTTGTAGTGTTGGTATGAGTACAAGAAGTTTGGGAAAATTGGTACCAATGGAAGGTAGTAATGATGCAAGCAGAGTACAAGACATGAGACTAGTCGCGATCGACTGTGTTGCTGATCCGAGTTTCGGTGAAGCGTTTGTAAATGGTATTCTAGAGAGTAAACAATATGTATTAAATACATACGGTGATTATGTTGAAGCATATGAAAGTTTAGAGAATGGATTGAGTAACCTACCAAAAAAGGATGTTGAGGAATATATAAAAGAGAACATCATATCATTTTTAGATAAAATAAAAAACAAAATATAATAATGAAAAAAAATAGTGAACATACTAACATCGCGAAATTTATACAGAGATTAGGTGAAAAAAACTACGCGTCCGCCAACGATCATCTAAAGAAAACAATAGAAAGTAAGCTGATTAATAAAATAAGTAGGTACAAAAACATAAATATCTTTAAAGATGAGCAATAATCATATAACCGAACAACTTAAAAAGGTGGCAAGCGATGTGCTTTCAGAGGAAACCCTAGAAGTAATCGAGCAAGCCTTCACTGAATCAGTAAATACTAAGTCTGAGGAGTTAGCCCAATTACGTGTTGAGAAGGCTCTTGTAGAGCAAGATGAAGAGCATGCCGTTAAGTTAGAGAAATTGTTAGAAGCAATTGATACTGACCATACATCAAAGCTTAATAAAGTTGTTAATGCTATTGATAAGAATCACACACAGAAGCTTAAGAGTTTAGTAGAAAAATTCCGCGGAGAAATTGATGGTGATGCTAAAGTATTTAAAGAAGGTTTGGTTGACAATATAAGCAACTACTTAGATTTATATATCGAGAAAACGATACCAGCTGAGGATATACAAGAGGCTGTTAAAAACAAACATGCGTACGGTGTATTAGAGAGCATGCGCAAAGCGCTAAGCATTGATAATGCCATGGCTAATGAACAGGTACGTTCTGCAGTGATTGACGGTAAGCGGCAAATTGATGAGGCAAGCCACCGTGCTAAAGATTTAGCAGAAGAAAATAAAATCCTAAAGGAATCCTTAAACGCTAAAGAATCACATCTAGCGTTAGAGAGATTAACTGACGGTCTACCAACAGCTAAAAAGAGACACATGTATAGAGTAATGCAAGGCAAGAGTGTTAACTTCATCAATGAGAACTTCAACTACACGTTAGAGATGTTTGAAAAGACTGAGCAAGAGAAGTTAGATGAGTTAAAACAAGAAGCAACAACCGGTAAGCGTATATCAGATCGAGTTGCTAGAGAGAAAAAGACAGTTGTTCAAGAGAGTGTAGAGCAACAGATCAAACAAACAGAGCCTGACAACAGACAGGACAAAGGACTTTTTGATAACTACATGGGTGAACTCACCCGGTGGTAATCTATGTTGAGGCATTAGCCTGAGTTAATTAGAAATAGGAACATTAGAAATATGTCACAGGTAAAACCATCGCAATCATACATCGATCAAGAACGTGCAGGCGTGCTTCTTGACAAATGGGCTCCAGTATTGGATTACAGCTCAGATAATGTCAAGGCAATCACCGATGATCATTCTCGACTAAATACTGCTATTCTCTTGGAAAATCAAGAGAACTGGTGTTTGAGAGAGAATTCATATGGTGGAGGATCACTTGGAGGTGCCGCGGGTTTCACTGGTGCTAATAGCATCGGAGGAAGTGCCCCTGGAGGACCCGGAGATTCATACGCTAGCGGAGACCATCGTCTCCCTAAGATCTTGATACCAATGATTCGACGTACATTCCCTGAACTTATCACTAATGAGATCGTAGGCGTTCAGCCCATGAGTGGTCCAGTAGGACTTGCTTTTGCTATGCGTTATCGCTATGAGACAGACAGTCTTGGTTCATCCGGCATTGACGGACATGCACCATTTGACGGTCCATCAACTCGTGGTAACGACGGTCAACCTCGTCAGAATGATTCAAACGAAGTAGGGTATCAAACACTTGATACTCGATTCACCGGAGCTAGCTCCGCCGCTTTAAGTGGTGCAGACAGCCTTGGAATTGACTTCATTGATAATGACGCAGGTGTCGCAAAAGCCCTCGCTGATTACGAACTAACCGGTAACATCCCACAGATGGTCGTTCAATTTGAAAAGACTGCTGTTGAAGCCGGTACTCGTAGGTTAGCAGCTCGTTGGAGCGTTGAACTTGAACAAGACCTCAAGAACATGAACGGGATCGATATTGACACTGAATTAACAAACGCTATGTCGTATGAAATTCAGGCTGAAATCGACCGTGAAATGCTCATGAGAATGGTTCAAGTGGCAGCCAATGCTGGAGCAGGTAAAGGTGTTAGCACCTGGAGCCCTGCTAGTGCAGATGGCCGCTGGATGGCCGAACGTAATCGTGACCTTTATGCTAAGATTATTGTTGAAGCGAATCGTATCGCTATCCGCAATCGTCGTGGTGCTGCTAACTTTTTAGTTGCTACTCCACGCGTTTGTGCGATTCTTGAAATGCTCCCTGAGTTCCAGTGGATGCAAGTTCAAGGCAACGTCAACACGCAACCAGTTGGTATTGCTCGTGTTGGTAATCTCGGTGGAAGGTTTAACGTCTATCGCGACACACGCACAGAAGCACAGTTTGAAGATGCAACTCTATCAGGCCGTACTTCTCGCATGGAATACATCCTCCTTGGCTATAAAGGACCTGAGTTTTATGACACAGGTATCATTTATTGCCCGTACATCCCAGTGATGGTACAGAGGACTGTTGGTCCTAATGATTTCGCTCCTCGTGTTGGTCTTTTGACCAGATATGGTGTTGTTGACAACATCTTCGGAGCAGATCTTTATTACCACGTAATCGTGATCAAAAATCTCGGTGATTCGTTCACACCCGGCACTCAGTCGGTGTACTTCGGATAATCTAACAGATGTCTCAAGCCGGTGAAATGATACACCCGGCGATAAAAAAACTTTTTCGACTCTTACAGGTGATGCTGTTGAGTCGTTTTTTTTGTCTTTATTGCTTGGCTGTCTTAACGTGCATTACAAAAGGATCAATTAAATCTTGACACTCCCGGGCAATCAGTGCATTGTTTGATGCTCTCACCGGATTGATATCAATACCACCACGCCTTGCGTATAAACATGTAACTACTAGTTCTTCTGGACTGAGCACATCCTGCAGTCTTTTATATATAGTCTCACATATCTCCTCATGAAAGTGACACTCATCACGAAATGATACTATATATTTTAATAGGCTCTCTGATGTGACGTGAGTTTGTCCCTTATACATCACATAAACATCTCCCCAATCCGGTTGGCTTGTGACACGACAGTTACTCTTTAACAGACTACTATGCCATCTAACTATAGAAGATTCTACCGGTTCAGTAGAGATATCCTCAAGATCAAGCAGCTCAGGCGTCTCAGTATATGTATCCAGCGTCATCTTGCATAGTTCCTCTTGTGTGAACATACACTCTAATGTCTTATATTTAAACCGGTCTATAACTTGTTCTCCATTGGATATGAAGTCTGCTGGGTGAGTGTGTACATGTACTGTTGTTTGTAGTAGTGCTGATAAATCCTCTGATGCTTTTTTATCAATAAAGTCCAACACATCTACCGGTTGGTCTCCACACTTAAACATGTTGAATGAATTGAAATAGAGCTTGATACTCTTACTCTCTACAATAAACTTACTATCAGCCGGATATACTACTTTTGCGACTCCTGCCACTGGAAGACCATTATTGGTCAATCCACTAACCTCATAAGCATTCCACGTATCATAACCTACGAACGGTAAGTCACCATCACTGATACTTAAATGCTTTCTGTTATTCGACCTAGGTTCACTTACCAATAGTCTAGGATCATATTGATCTTTATACTCAGACGTTTGCCCTAAGTGTTTCGTTATTCTGCTGTTGTCTAATATTGTTGTATTCATTTATTTTAAAATTAATTGTTTCCATTCTCTCTTCAACATCTCCATATAACCTCACTACACGTGGTTGCCAGAAATATTTTTCATTGAATAGCTCTTCATACCTATCGATAATCTCCTTTCGGAAATTTGGATCAATACTTCTAGTACCATCATCCACTAACTTGACGTCACTAGGTTCTGTGTAAAATATTATATCTAAATTAGTGACAAGCTCTGTTAACATCTTGCACGCATACTCACAAACCCAGTTATCAATCAACCCTCTTCTGTTCAAACAACAGCTATACACATATCCATCTAAAATACATCTATCTAGAATGCAGTCATCAAGTCTGATATGGTTCTGTAGGTGTTCATTTAGGATGAGTAATTGAGTTATATTATCACCGTTTAGATTGATCTTATGACCTTTACGTAGCACTTTACGGGTGACCTCATCAACAAAACTCCAATTATTATTAAATTGAGACTTACATTTATTTAATAATGTAGTCTTTCCAGTTGATTGAGCTCCTGTAAAACCTATTAACATATTATCATTATAGTCTATTTGCTAGGGTAATTCAACCTATCATCCAATCTTTTTTTATTTTTTTCAGTCCACATGGCGCACATTATATTCCAAACAACTGCAGCCGCGTGGTCTTCCTTATCATCACACTCCCACCATGATAATAAGTGTCTCATCGCACTATCATAATATACACTCAACGGCATGCCTTTGGTCCAGTTGTTTTCTCCATATTTTTCTGCACCATCTAGGTATCGTTGCATTACACGCTCCAGCTCATCTCCTGGTACAAGACTCATTCTAAGTTTATTGTCACCACTATCACGTTGGGCACCGGTGGTGAATTTTCTATTCTTATCTTCTGTCATTTATATCTCTCGCATCTAACTGTTGATACCTACGCTTGAATGAAAGTATACCACATATTGCGGCTATAAAGACAGAAAATGTCGATTCCCATAAACCATCCATCGCCAGTACAACAGCTACCCACATGTTGAATAGACAGGCAATTATTAATATTCTACCTTTTGTGTTTAGATTTCTCCACGGTGCCATAATTATAAAATCTTTGGACCGTTACGATGCCACAAATCAATCTCACACTTAATTAAATTGCTTCCCAGGGACTCGAACCTTTTTAATTCACCTGTTAATACTCTCTTGCGCTGCAATGTTCTCTTATTAACTTCAACACAATCAATGATATCCACACCATTATAACCTATCTCATATGATTTAGTCATGAGACCATCCGGATGATGAAAACCTATGATTATACCATATTTTTTTCTTATGCCTCGTTTTAATAGAACAATATCACCTAGTTCAAAATCCTTATCAGTTTTAAATTTAAAATTAACATCAATGATCTTACACTTGTCAGCTAGCACGACTCTTCTCTTATATGATTGATTATTACTAAACATCGGCTTGAGCCTTTTGTCATACTGTATTATCTCTAATTTTTCATTAACACCCTGTAGGATGCTTGTAACTTCACCTACTATCTGTTTTCCGCTCTGTCTACACTTAATCACACTACCTACAGATATCTTACTCTCTCTATCTATCTTAAACAATTTCATAATCCGAATCTAAAAAATCAACCCACATATCTCCAGCTATGTCATGTAGTGCCTCAATTAACATATCCTCTCCGGAGTAGTGGTTAAACGTGCTCCTTTCAAACAAAATCTTACCGGAGTCGACTTTACCGGTCACCTTGTGTATAACGCACCCTACCTCTTTGTATGTTTTTGTTGAATTGTATATTCGTTTTTGAGGATCAGCTCCTTTCAACTCCGGATATTTAGATATTAATCCAGGATGTAAATTATACATATCGAAATCTTTACAAACACGTTTAGGTATAATTCTCATCCATCCATGTAATGTTACAACACTATCATTCCAGATAACTCTATTATAATCCTCTTCATCTGGCTTATCTCTTGTATATACAACATCAACCTTGCTTAGTAACTTCTTGTTAATATGTTCACTGTCTGGTGAGTTATTTGTAACAACCCTATCCGGGAACCTTCCAATTGATTTTGATATATTGTAAATCTCATTACCTGTATGGCTAAAGAACGCCACCCACTTTTTATTATTTAATAACATTATCTTTTTATAATTTTCTTGAACATTTTAGTATTGTATTCTAAATCCTCTAATTGACTGTCTGTCATCTCGTGATCAATTAGCTCTGCTAATAGCGTTTTAGGTTTATGGCATAAACCAAACTCCTCATTATATCTATACCCTTTTATCGCAGCAACAACTGGATTACTTGTGTCACAACTCTTAATGTTGTATACGTTGTTATCGACATACCATCTAAACTCACTAGCGATACTACAACCTAGCAAGTGGTGAGGCTTGTCCCAACACCATATACCTTCATCAATTAATTGTCTTATGAATCTAATCCTCCCGGATTTCATTTTAGCTAAACGGGGTGGGGTTGATGTGTTTGCACAATATCCAGTGTGTTGATAGTATGAGTAATCAAAACTGATAGCAATATATTCTGCATTATCAGCCATGAACTTGTAGCATTCCACAAGATCATTCCAGTCACGACCCTGTACAACACCTATCTTTAGTGCACCGTCACCTAATGCATGGCTATTGTCTGTATGCTCTATCATCCAGTTTTTCCATGCATCTATCGTACCTTCACTATCCTCCAGGACATCAGGTACTATATAATAGTTAGGATTCAACAAACCAATCCACTTTGCATACTTTTTAGGATCAAAAGCGGTTTTTAATTCAAAAATGCTATTGTCCAATAGTACTGGTATATCTGAGCATTCAGATAGATTTTTAAAAAAATCATAATATCTAGGGTGCGTCTCAAACAGATGTACCAGTGCATATGCATAATCGTTATACGTTAATGAATGTTCTAGTACTGATATAGGACTCTCGTGTGAAACTTTAATTACCATAAACATATTATACGAACATATGTTGCATATGTCAACAACAAAGATTATAATCTTTTATAAATATATATGTCTATGAATGAACAACCAGAATTATCTGCCGGTGGTCGCAGAGTCATGATGCATGCCAAACGCTTAGCCCGGGATTATAAACACGATTTTATAACTACCGAACATGTATTGTTGGGTATAGTAGAGAGTGAAAGGCTCCCCAAGAGTATAAAGATTATGAGAGATGTACATCGTATAGATATTGATGAGTTCAAATCTTTTGTAATATCTAATCTAGGTAAGTATAAGGGACCAAAACACCCTGAGATTGAGGATATTGAGATGAGTGGCAGAGTCGTGAAAATGATATCTTATGCTAGTAACATTGCTCGTGAAATGGATGTAACATTGGTTGATATAGATCACCTATTGTTAAGCATTCTTGTAAGTGATAGCGGTAGTGGTAACAATTTATTCAAACTAAGAAACATTGATGTAGATATTCTATATGAAGATATATACAGCAGAATAGTACCAACACCAAGTAAAGGCAGAAAGAAAACAAAGCAAAGACATTCCTCCGGAGGTACCAATGACAACAACACGGATGTAGTCGATCATTCAGAGAGTGTTTTAGAGAAGTACGCAACCAACTTAACACGTGATGCAATAGTCGGTAAGTTGGACCCGGTTATTGGTAGAGAGGATGATGTATTTTACATGATTGAAATACTGAGTAGGAGAACGAAAAACAACCCAGTATTGATTGGAGAACCAGGTGTGGGTAAGACTGCTGTTGTTGAGCTATTAGCGCAAAAAATTGCGGATCAAAGTGTACCAGTGAACCTAGCGAACAAACAAATATACTCAATCGATCTCGCTCAACTAGTTGCTGGTACAATTTATCGTGGGCAATTCGAAGAGAGAATTAAAGAAGTGATAACATACGCACAAGCGCAGGATGATATAATTTTATTTATTGACGAGTTACACATGCTTGTAGGAGCTGGTAGCACGTCAGGTAGTATGGATGCGAGTAATATACTCAAACCAGCATTGGCTCGAGGAAAGATCAGCTGTATCGGAGCAACCACCTTACAGGAACATAAAGAGTTTATAGAGGGTGATGGAGCTCTTGATAGACGGTTTCAGTCTATATTTGTTGATGAACCTAGTGTTTCTGAGACAATAGAAATATTGAAAGGTGTCAAGTGTAGATATGAACAATTCCATAATGTAAAATATACTAACACTGTAATTAAAGAGATTGTGAATCTTTGTAACAGATACATGCCGGAGAAACAATTTCCAGACAAAGCTATCGACGTTCTAGATGAAACAGGAGCTCGGATAAAGGTACGCAAATTACAAACAACCGATATACAGGATATAATAAAGGATCTAGAATATACATTGAATAAGAAAAATCTAGCGGTTGAAAAGCAAGAGTTTGATACAGCACTAGGATTTAGAGAGACAGAATATGAACTATCTGATAAATTACAGTCAGCAGTAAAGGAACGAGGAGCACTACAATTGAGCCCCGGTCCAGTCACAAAGGTTGAATTAAAACATGTTCGTAATTTAATTAGTGACCGTACAGGAATTCCTGTCAATAGCTTAGAAGAAGATGAATCCATCTTGTTACGCAAGCTATCTGACAGAATGAAACGCGCTGTTATTGGTCAAGAGCAAGGCATTGAACGTATATGTTCAGCCGTAAAGCGTAGCAGAGCTGGTGTGAGTGATCCAAACAAACCAATATGCTCATTATTGTTTCTAGGTCCCACGGGTGTAGGTAAAACACATCTCGCGAGAGTTTTAGGTAAACAAATGTTCCACGAAGGTAATTTCAAACAATTCGACATGAGCGAGTTTAGTGAGAAACATACTGTCAGTAAGCTTATCGGTAGCCCTCCCGGGTATGTCGGTAGTGGAGAAGGAGGAGAACTCACGGAATATGTTAGACACAACCCATACTGTGTTTTGTTGTTTGATGAGATTGAAAAGGCTCACATCAATGTGTTACAGTTATTTTTACAAGTTTTGGAGTATGGTTGTTTGACTGACAGTGATGGTCTAGAGGTTAATTTTAAGAATACAATCATCGTGATGACGAGCAACATCGGCGCGCACAAATTTGATAAACTCAATAGTGTTGGGTTTGGTGTGAGTAGCAACACAAATGATGCTGTAGTGGAGGAGCTGAAGAAGATGTATGCACCTGAGTTTCTTAACAGATTGGACGAAACGATTGTATTTGACCGACTGACTGACACAGAAATGATGAGCGTATGTGATTTGTTACTAAAACAGTTGAAGAAGAACATAAAATCTAACACCAAGGTGATTATCACATATGATAATGAGTTGTGTGCACATATCACTAGCCTGAACGAGGACAACACATATGGTGCTAGACCCCTCAAGAGAATCATAACAGAACATATAGAGACTCCGCTAGCTGAAGAATTGATAGACCTACCTGATGGTGTGAAAAAGGTACACATAACAACAGAGAGTGATCAGGTTGTATTTGACTTGATACAATAGACTGATTTCCAGGAGCATCTCCGCTCCAGATTCATATACAAACATGAATGTCAAGTTGAATCATGTTATTTGACTAAGTAATTACATGGGACCTGTGATAAACACAATAATTGGCGCTGGCATTAAACTAGGTGTCAATCTGATCAATTGCTGGTTGGAGCAGAAGAGGCAGGATCAGATGATACTGGCCGCCAGGGACAACAACATGTTACAAGCATTGATAAACAATCAACAACGACAGGCAGGTGACCCGTTCGTACAGAGTACCAGACGAGTGTTGTTTTTGAGCATAACCTTCACATTGTGTTATTTGATGTTGTTCTACGCCATGAACCCCAACATATCATATGATGTTATAGTGCCAAAAGGTGCAAGTTCCAGATGGGGTATATTGAGTTGGTTGCTTGGTGGTAAGGACTGGGAACTGGTTCAGATGACCGGTGGATTGTTGCTCACAAGCTTTTTTGACCTGTGCTTCATGGTGATTGGATTCTATGCAGTGCCTAGCCGTAGCAAATGATCAAGTCTCTTTAACAGCTCCAAACACCTCTATCAACTTGGTGATAACCGCTTCGCCATCTCCTAGATCTATAGGTGGTTTGACCGGCATGTCAATGTCCTCAACTGTCGAGATGTCGATATCATCATAACCATAGTCCTGATATATCTCATCTCCTTCAGCATCTGCATCTATTTCCATCACTTCAGGTTGCTCTGGAGCCGGTGGTGGTGTCCAATCATCAGCTTCCAGCTTGTAGATGTCGCTGAACATTATATACAACAGTTGTTTGGTGTGATCATGCTGTTTGGTCCGGCTCACAAAGTCTATAATGTCCGCCTTGGTGAACTGTCCACGGAGGTCGTTGATCGGATCACGCAAGCTGCTGTAACACTTGTGTGCGATATAGTCATGAGCCAATGTGGCACAATCACGTATCACATAATAAGCACTTTTCTTCTTGATCTCCACTCCGGTGTCCGGTTTGAGCATGGCCACAGAGCTAGGTTTCAACAGGTTCCTCTCCTTGATCTTACTGATAGATAAGATCTTCCTCTCGAAGTTCATTTACCAGTGGTCTTCTTGGAGGAACGAGTGGGTTTGACATCTGTCGATCTGTCGATCACATCAATCAATCGTTCAAGCGCCTTCTCCACAGCATCCAAACGCTCCTCGAACCCTGCGATCTCCACACTGTTCTTGAGCATGCGGTTCTCAACTTGTAATACGTCCAGTTGTGTGTACAACTGATTCACTTTCCTTACTTCCCAATCCTGCATAAAGTTATTTATTGTTCAGCGCCGCAGGCGCTTCCGATTTTTTTTCTTTGAGGAGCCGCAGGCTCCACGTTTGCACACGCCACTCTGTGTGTCATCCTGGATCTCCTCGGGTTCTGCCACGGCTCAACATGGCACAAGACACACTGACCAACACCACCGCACCCACTATGATACTGAAGGTGGCCAACACACTGTTGTTCTGAGGCTGGAGTCTGGCGAGCTCCTGAGCAGCTATGGTGCCATCTCCATCTTGGTCCAATTCGGCCACACTCACACCATGGCTAGATGTGGGGGCCATGGCTAGACTGGGGATGTTTGTTGTTTGCTGCTGCTTCGCAGGGCTGGTGTTCAGGCTGCAACTGGAGCAAGTGGCGAACACCCACAGCAATATGATCACGAACAACATCAGATTTATCACCGGTTTGAAATCTTTATCCATATACATGATACTTAACAACAAACCCCCATATGG